>Ga0224508_10000235_pt1 | contig 56464 bp, 39 predicted proteins | sample SF_Jan12_sed_USG_4_FD_170157 | JGI IMG/M metagenome (GOLD analysis project Ga0224508, IMG submission 170157) | Sediment microbial communities from San Francisco Bay, California, United States - SF_Jan12_sed_USGS_21 | ecosystem: Environmental > Aquatic > Marine > Sediment | place: USA... | reverse complement strand
GAGTTGTGGAGCACGTAGTCGCTCAGAAGGAAGAGAACTCGCATCCTCGGAGCCTAACAGGAATCGGTCCCCCTACGGCACGCAAGCCTGCCCGGAACGCCCCGCTCCCAACGATCCGGATCCACAGTTGTTCTCGCCATTCAGCGAAGACGAGAGATCCAGAACGTCGCTGGTGAGTGTCTCTTCGACCCTATTGTCGACGTAGTCCCCTGCGAGGTCATAACCAAGAACGTTGGCGCCGCCGGTCGCTTCCCTTGAACCATCCGAAGTAGACCGTCCAGCATAGAAACAACAGCTGAAGCGGGACGCGAAACCACAGATAACCCGGATCCGTTTCCAGCGCGGAATAGACGTTCGCCGGGAAGACGCCGAGCAGCAGGACGATCAGGCAACCGGCGGCAACTCTGGAGAGTCCGGGAATCAACAGTGCGACACCACCGAAGATCTCGGCGATTCCGGTGCCGACGACCCACAGTTCCGGTCGTGGGAAGGCCGGTGGAACCATGGCGATCATTCTCTCGGCCATGAAAAAGTGACTCATGCCCGTGAAGACGAACATCACCGCGATGGCCAGTCGACCTGCGGGACGAACGCTCCATCGATCATCGCGAACACGCAGGGCCAATAGAGAGAAGGCAAACGTGAGGATTAGAACGACCAGTGGTGCCATATGCTTCAACAGCCTTCCGGTAGCGGTTATACTCCTGCGGCGCGAACGACGACCCGAACCCAGGTAGGAACCTGCCCATGCAACTCGAACCAGGACAGAGCCTGCTGCATTATCGCATCGTCGAAAAGATCGGCGAAGGCGGGATGGGCGTCGTCTGGCGTGCCACCGATACGGAACTGGGGCGGGATGTCGCCATCAAGATGCTTCCTGGTGTGGTGGCCGACGACGGTGAGAGGCTGGCGCGCTTCGAACGCGAGGCCCGTCTGCTGGCATCGCTCAACCATCCGCACATTGCCACGATCCATGGATTGCATGAGGCGTCCATCGACGGACAGAGTGCGCGACTGCTCGTGATGGAACTGGTAGAAGGCGATGACCTGTCTCAGTTGGTCACGATGGGCGTTTCATACGAGCGCGCCATCGAGATCGCCATCGAGATCACTCGTGCCCTGGAGGCGGCCCACGCCAACGGCATCGTCCATCGCGACCTGAAGCCTGCGAATGTGAAGTTGACCGTAGCGACGGAGGTCAAAGTCCTCGACTTCGGCCTGGCCAAGGCGGTCGGAGTCGAACCCGTGTCTTCGTCGGGAACCTCCCCTGCCATGTCTCCGACCATCACGTCGGCCGGCACCGTGGCCGGAGCGATCCTGGGGACCGCCTCTTACATGAGTCCGGAGCAGGCTCGCGGTCGCGCGGTCGATCGCCGCGCCGATATGTGGGCCTTCGGCTGCTTACTCTATGAGTTGCTGACCGGCCAACGGGCGTTCGGCGGCGAAACAATCTCCGATACGCTCGCGGCCGTGCTCAAGGAGTCGCCGGACTGGTCATTGCTGCCGAAGGAGACGCCGGCCGGTGTCCGTCGTCTGCTTCGCCGCTGCCTCGAGAAAGACGCCCGCAAACGCTGGAGCGATGCCGCGGACGCACGCCTGGAACTCGAAGAGGCGCAAGTACCGGAGCCCGTAGAGGAGACGTCGACGCCGGTGGCCGCGCCATCACGCCGTTACCTCCCCTGGCTGATCGCCGTCGGCGCGATCGCGTTGGCCATCGTGGGTTGGATTCGGGTCGGATCTACTCCGCCCGACGATGACGCCCTCCTGCGCCTGACGATCAACATGCCGGACTCTTTGCGAATTGAGGACGAACAGGAATCAAACGTTGAACTCTCCCCGGACGGTCGATTCGTCGTCTTCTCGGGGCTCGACGACGGCGGACAGAGCGCCCTCTACATAAGAAGCCTGGACACCGAGGGAGTACGAAAGCTGGCCGGTACGGAGAACGGTGAGAACCCGATCTTCTCTCCGGATGGCAATTGGATAGCGTTCTTCGCCGACGGACAGCTCAGGAAGATGCAGGTCAGCGGTGGTCCACCGGTTGCGATCTGTGACTTAGTCGGATCCTCGCGAGGCGCCTCGTGGGGCTATGACGACCGGATCATCTTCCCGAAGCACTTCGACACCGGACTCTGGCAGGTCCCGGGATCCGGCGGCACGCCGGCACCGTTGACCGAACTGGATGCGGACAAGCTGGAACGCACCCATCGCTGGCCGCAGATCGTCCCTGGCCACCCGATTGTGTTGTTCACGGTCGCGACCACAGACAGTCCCGAATTCTACGACGATGCTCAGATCGATGCCGTGAATCTCGAGACCGGCAAACGGAAGACCGTCTTCCAGAACGCCAGCTTCGCCCGCTACGCGGCAAGTGGTCACCTGATCTTCGGTCGCGATGGCGCCCTCTGGGCGATCCCCTTCGACATCGACAAGCTCGAGACGACCGGTTCTCCGCTTCCGGTACAGTCAGGCGTCCAGGGTCTTCGAAACTCCGGCGTCGTCTTCGCTTCGATTTCGAACAACGGAATGCTGGCCTACTTGATGGGACAGCCGGAGGATAACGACAAGGAACTGCTCTGGAAGTACTTCGATGGAGGGTCTGTGCCGGTTCCCGGCTTTCCGGTCGACTCGGTGGTCGGCGTCGACCTTTCGCCGGACGGAGAGAAGATCGCGGTGTCCATCAGCGGAACCCATGCGTTTGACATATGGGTGTTCGACATCGAGAAGAAGACACGCACCCGAATTACGTTCGACGGTGACTGTACGGACCCGCACTTCACAGCCGACAGCCAAGCGGTGATTTACGCCCTGGTCCGGGATGGTCTTGGCATGGTGGCGATGAAGGCCGCTGACGGCAGTGGAGATGAGACGATTCTCTGGAGGGTTGACGGCGTTACCGTCGGGCCCGAAGACGTTTCGCTCGATGGCAGCCGATACCTCTTCAGCTATCACGGATCCAGTAAGAGCGACCTCTACATAATGTCGGCGAACGACCCGACCGCCGAACCGGAACCCTTCATCGCGGGACCCGGCGATGAGGATCTTGCGCGATTCTCTCCTGACGGGCGTTGGCTCGCCTACACCACCGACGAGGGCGGCGATTACGAGGTTTTCGTCCGCTCCGCCTCCGGTGGCGGCGGACAATGGCAGGTATCGAACGGTCCGGGAATTCTGCCGCGCTGGGCACCGGACGGACGCAAGCTGTACTTCAGAGCGGGACGAAACCTCTACGTTGTCGACGTTCAACCCGGTGAGAACGCAACGGCCTTCGGCGTCGGAGCCCCGCGCCAGATCTTCAACGATCTCGATCGTTCACGATTCACATCGGGCTATGGCGTCTCACTGGACGGCAAAGCGATCCTGGTCCCGAAGTCACTGCAGGACGCCGCCCTCCAGGACAAGATCACGATCCTGGTGAACTGGCTCGACGAGGTCGAGCGCATCGTTCCGTCCGGTCGCTAGAGCTACCCCGCCGAGACCGACGTCTCCTTGCGGATCAGTTTGCCCAATTCCTCACGATCCGCCGCCAGCAGTTCGGCGACTCGATCCTCATTGACCTTCGCGGCGATGATGTGACCGACCTCGTCGTCGACCTTGGTGAACAGACCGTGGGTCTGCATCTTCTGGGTCTGGTATTGGTTGTCCTCCGTCGGGCTGACGTAGTGCACCGTAAGCGCCTTGTAGCGGTGGATCAAGAACAGGTGTACCAGAGACATCAGCCGTTTCTTGCGCAACCCCTTGTCGAAGGTGTTCTGATCGCGGATGGAGAGGAAACTCCGACCGCGACGATCGAGGATGGGAGCGAAGACGACGTTGGCCACCTTCTCATCACTGGGGCTGAGAACCCGCAATTCCAGTAACTCGGAGCCGGCCGTATGCGGTCGTAACTCCACACGTAGGGGTGACGCCAGATCGTAGTGATCGGTCCAGATCGCCAGCCATTCCTCCAGCAGTCCGTGGGGCACCTCGGTCTGCACCAGATGCTGGAACTGGGTCGATCCCTTGCCCATCGACTTGGTGGTCGCCGTTCGACCCGACGAGGCCATCAGCGCACCGTCGATCCGCGGCCCACCGACCAGGGTCTGAGGCGTGCGGTAAGGCGACTCGACAAGACGGAGCTTTCTCTGCAGACGGGCCAGGGCCAACATCCCGTCTTCCTTCAAGGCGCGGGCGAATTCCTCGGCCGCCATGCCATCGATCTGATGCCCGCCATAGGTGATGAAGTTGAAGACGAAGCCCAGCTTTCCCAGCTCTTCGGGGAATTTTTGCATCTCCTCGTCGTTCATTCCCGTCGTGTCCCAGTTGAACGAAGGAGACAGGTTGTAGGCCAACATCTGTTTCGGGTACACCGCATGGATCGCCTTGGCGAAGCGACGCGCGTCCTCGAGATCGGCGGTCTTGGTCTCCATCCAGAGCACATCCGAGAACGGTGCCGCGGCCAGGCTCTTGACGATCGAATAGTCGATCCCGCCCTGGATCTGGTAATAACCCTCGGGAGTCTTCGGCAGCTCGCAGTTCCAGATGATGTCTAGACCCATCGAACGGGCCTTCTCGCGGGCTTCGAAGAACGACGCACGAGACGCGAAGGCTCGCCACTCGTCGACCTTCATCTCGAGCTGCTCACCCTCTTCGAGATGGAACTCCATGGCGTCGGCGACGGCTTCGCCATAGGTCTTGAGACCCGCCGCGGCCTGCCAACATTCGAGGAATCGATTGGCGACATCGTCAAGCAACGCCTCGGCACGACCGCCCTTGGCCTTGAACTTCTTGGCCGCCTCGTCGATGACTCCAAGGACGCCGGCGTGTTCCAGCCAGGCAAACGCCGCATCAAACTCCAGATCCGAGGTTCCGGCAAGAAGGTGTCCACGAATCTCGTCGACACCCTGCTCGAAGAACCGCTTGTGAATTGCAAGATAGGCCGTGCGATAGGTCGGCACGTTGACGTTGGTGGCACCCAGGATGAACGGCTGGTCCCGTTCGTCGGCACGGTTCTCCAGCAGCGTTGCAGACTCTGCGTCGGTGCGTGCGACGATGATGCCGGCCACACCCATGACGTCCAGCTGGAAACGAGTCGCGTTCAAACGCTTGATCTGTTCATCGACGGACACCAGAACCTTGCCGCCTTGATGGCCACACTTCTTGACGCCGGGCTTCTGATCCTCGATGTGATAACCGGGGACACCGACCTCGACGAAACGTCGAATCAGGTTGCGAACATGCGCATCGCCTCCGTGCCCGGTGTCCGCGTCCGCGATGATGAACGGTCGGAAGTCGGCCACGGGCGTCGATAGCTTCTGCGACGGGCTCATCCGCGTGCGGGCGAAATGCTGATTGCGATCGGCGGTCAACAGGGCACGCACGATGGGCGCAGCCTCATCCGGAACCTGACTGAGAGGATAGCTGGCCAGGTCGGCACCGGGATCCTCCGTAATCGAACCCTTAGCGGACGTCGCCCAACCACCGAGGTAGATCCCCTCGATGCCGAGACGTTTCATCGTCACGGCCTGACCGGGCGAATAGGGCCCGAACGTCGTGACGGACTTTTTGTCTTCAAACAGCTCGCGAAGGCGGTCGTAGAACTGCTCCGCCGCGACACGCGCGACCGAGTAGTCATTCAGAATCGTGCCCTGCTGGGCCGCGACCTGCTGTGGAGAAAAGAGCCGTTCGATCTCGTCAAATCGGGAACGTGCGAACCACTCGTCGGCTTCGGCGACCTGCCCCTGATATCTATCCATCATTTTTCCCTGACCTGCCGCCGGAGTCGGCGTTAATAATGAAGACCTGTTCCAGAGTCTATTTTACCGCCTGGGGAGAACTTATGACCCGTCTCTGCGGTTCGCCAGTGGATCCTGAGGCGATATAATTCGACCGGTTCCGAGGAAGCCTGAGAACGGAGATCGGAAGTGTCGCGATGGCAACGAATCGTGCTGCTGGCCACCGGACTGGGACTCTTCCATAGCTCGCTGGTCCCGCCGGTCCGACAGAATGACGGCGACCTCTGTCGCTACCACGCATTCACGGAGCGAGGCTGGCCCTTCACGAGGGAGTTCGGGACCGGTGGGGTCGATGGGACGGCCCTCCTGACGGAGTACGGGATCATCCTTTCGTTGGCCGGGATCGCCTACGTGCTGCTAGGGTGGCTCGGAACCCGTCACCGCACGGCGACGCCGCCAACAGGGTCAGCCGTCAGGCCTGCCCCTGAGACCAAGAAATATCGTGTGACGCTCACCCTTCTTTCCGTTGGAGCGGGCGGGCTCGCTTCGCGCGTCGAAGCCGACGGCCGCCAATCGACTCTCGAAGACCGGCGACGCCTCCGCTGACCATACCGCCAGGACGCCCCCCGGCGTGAGCGCTCGTTGGATCTGCTGCAGGCCCGGACGGTTGTAAAGCCGATCGTTGGAGGCCAGAGTCCACGCGTCGGGCCCGTTATCGACATCCAGCAAGATCGCGTCGAAGGGTTGCTGGACCTCACGCAGGTAATCGACCACATCGGTCACAGCCACCATGACGCGTGAATCGGCCAGAAGATCGGTCGACGACTGGAAGCCGAACTTGCGGTTCCAGTCGACGATCGTCTCGAAGTACTCGACGACGACGATCGTCGACGCGGCGGGGAACGTATCGAGAGCCGCCGCCAGGGTGAACCCCAGCCCCAACCCACCGATCAGGACCCGCGGTCGATCGCAGCCCTTGAGCTCTTCCGCGGCCATCTCGGCCATCGCGCGCTCGGAACCCGGCGCACGAGTCGACATCAGCCCCTGGCCATCCACATCGATGTAATAGTTCCCGGTGTGCAGCGACAGCGTCATCCGCATGCCGTCGGGTGTGGTGGTTTCAGCGAGTAGTTCGGGGCGTTTCATCGGGTATGGTTACCACGATGATTGTACTCCTACTCGAAGACCTTCAGGTCCGTTCGTCGCCCGGTTTTGACCGAGAACGACAAAGTCGGTTGAGGTATTTCAGAAATTCCTTCACGAGTTCCGACGAACGTGTCGAGTCCTTCAATGCTCGCGTCTCTCGGTAGGCGCAGCACCCCATCGACGAGAGACAACGACAAATCGATCTTGCTGTCCGATTCCCACTCGCCGCGAAAATCCAGGTGGACCTCTCCCATCCGGAACTCGGCATCGATAATTGATGGGTTCATTCGATTCAGATTGTCGATGAGGATGGCTCCGGTGCCACCACGGATCGTGAGTCGCTCGAGCCGCCCCTCAAGCGGTGTGTTGGCGTCGAGCTTCAGGTAGGCCCCCTCGATGTCGAAGTCGGCTGCCAGGAGATGCAAACGACTCAAGTCGACGACGGCCCCACCGTTTCTCTGCAGCAAGCTCAATTCGAGAGGTGTGTCCACCGGGATTCGAATCCGCAACTGGGGCTGCCCACCGTGGATTCCCTGCTTGATCGCCGTGATCAGTCTTGAAGAGGTGACCAGAAATCGCAGACGGTAGGATCCCGGGATTCCATTCTCGACGATCTCCTCAATTCGATAGTCGTTGGCGTCGTAGCGGGCCTCGATACTCAGCGGCTCGCCGGGTGCTGCCGGCTCGAGGTAGAGCTCGCAGGTGTCCAACTCGAGCGTGACCTTGAACGGCGCACCGGGAACGACGGTGACGGGATCCTGGACGCGCACGGATTCCTGGGGGTCGGCGTCACCAACGGAGTGCCAGGTCAGCCCCGCAAGGATCACAACGACCAGCACGGCCAGCAACAGCAGTCCCAGACAACCACCGATCCACCATTTTCTTAGACCGCCATCGCCCACCGCCGACCTCCTCTCGCGGGGATCCCCCATCGCCCTCAAAAAGAAATACGAGGAGTGACCGGCAAAGATTCCACTCCTCGGGGCCCGAAACTGGAATTTGCCCGGACCCGACCCTATGTTCAAGCCGACATCGGAGGGTCACCCAATGCTACGGAAACTGCTGAAAACACTGATCGTTCTGCCGGTTCTGGCGATAAGCCCGAGCTTCGCTCTAGAGAACTCCGTCGACCTCCACAGCGTCAGCTTTCCCGAGCGTCTGACGGTGTCGCTCCCCATTGCAGCCATCCCCGGTGCGCCCCAGGCGCGTCTGTCGGCGGATGTGAACTATCGCAAGGGGCAGGCCAGCATCGACCTGACCTACTCCGCGATGAAACCGGCCATCCTCTATGGCGGCGACGTCACCTGTTACGTGGTCTGGGCCATCACCCGCGACGGCACCACCGAGAATCTCGGCGAGCTTCTGACCCGCAAGATGAGTGGTCGGCTGAGCTTCAAGACCGGGCAGAAGAGTTTTGGCCTATTGGTCACCGCCGAGTCCTACTATCTGGTGAATCGACCGTCGCAACTCGTCGTGTTTCGCAGCCTGAAGCCGACGGGTGAACCCCACGTGGTCACGCCGTTTACGTTTGACAAACTCGAGCCTGCACCACGGCACGGGATGGACAACATCGAAGGCATCCGCTGGGACTCCCGGGTACCCCTTGAATTGCTCCAGGCGCGTAAGGCGTTTGAACTCGCGACACGCATGGAAGCTGGAATTCACGCCGGCGACATCCACGCCGAGGCCGGCGTCGCCATGGACGAGGCCAACAAGATCGCCCAGAGCGCTCCGAAGAGCCGAGAGCTCCTGGACTCCGCCCGACGGGCCGTGGCGCTTAGCAACCAGGCGCTCAACATCTCCGCCCGTCGCGTCGAAGCGCTCGAGATCGAGCGACAGATCGCCGAGCGTCGAGCGGAAACCGCTGCGCTGGAGCAACGGGCGGCGGAGGCCGAACAGTCGACGATCCAGGCGCAGGAACTTGCGCAACTGGCCAAGCAAGCGGCCGATACGGCTCGACTGGAAGCCGAGCAGGTACGCCTGGAACGCGAGCGAATGGCGACGGAGACGACCGCGCTGCGCACCGAGAAGGCGACGCTTGAAAGCAGCATGAGCGCGCTACGACAGGAGACGCTCACGTTGCAGACCGAGTCCTCTCGCCTCGAACGGGAACGCACGGCGTTCGAGCAGGAGTCCCTGCGCCTTCGTGACGAGAAGGCCCGTATCGAACGAGAAAAAGCCGAACTGGAATCCACGTTTGCCCGCGTCCAGATGGAAAAGAACCAGCTGGCGGGTCGTCTGGAGAGCGCCCTTTCCCACGTGGCGGACACGACGGACTCGGCGCGAGGCTACGTCGTCAACCTCCCGGACATCCTCTTCGACGTCAACGAGGCGACGCTCAAGGTCGATGCCCAGCTCGTGCTGTCTAAACTGGCAGGCATCCTCTTGATCATGCCGGAGCAGAAGGTCGAGGTGGAAGGCCACACCGACTCGACGGGTGGTGCGGAGTACAACCTCGACCTATCCCAACGCCGCGCCAATTCAGTCCTGTCGTTGCTTCGAAGTCAGGGGCTGGAGGCCGATCGGTTACAGGCCGTCGGCTTCGGCATGCAACAACCGGTCGCCGACAACGACACGGCGGCGGGTCGAAGCAAGAACCGTCGGGTCGAGATCGTGATCAGTTCGTCTGGGTCGTGAACCGCGGCCGCTTCACGTAGGGAACGCCCTCGGCCATTTGAACTTCGCCGCGCGAATAGAAACGGGAGATCGTCACCCGTCGGCTGTCGGGGGAGATGCCGAACGACTCGATACTGAAATCCGTGGTGAGCGGCAACAGCAACCGGCTGGTCGATGTTGTATCCCGACCTTCGTCGAACTCCTGGGTGATCAGCCCATACACGGGCCCCGATCTAGCGACATAGACGAATGAGCGACCACCGTCCAACCAACGGGGTCTTCCCACGCTGACCATCGTGCGCGAGACGCCGGTCTCTAGACCCTCCGTCAACTGAGTCACCTCGAGCGTCTCGATCTCGAGGACATAGAGATGGGTCGAGGTCGAATCCATTTGTGAGGGAAAGAGCACGTAGCGGCCATCGGGCGAGATCTGTGGCGTGTAGATCGACTTCGCAAGCAGCCTCGTGGCATCCGAGCCGTCCTGGCGAATTTTCCAGAGTCCGACATGTTTCGGGTTCGACGTGGAATAAATGATCCACTCTCCGTCGGAAGATGCCGTCGGGTTTTCGGCGTCGACACCGTCCCGGGTCACCTGCCGCGCACCACCTCCATCGAGGCTGGCGATCCAGATCTCAAGGTTGCCACTGCGATCGGAACTCCAGATGATCCTGGATCCATCGGGCATGAACGCCGGGTCCCAGTCGTTGGCCGTATCGTCGGTCAACTGGGTCAACGATTCAGAGGCGGCATCGAAAATCCACAGATCGAGGTTGCCCCCCCGGTTGGAGGAGAAGAGGATCTTCGTTCCATCGGGCGAGTAAACCGGTTGGCGATCGACACTGTTGCCGTCGGTCAACGTTAGCGATGGGAGTTCGATACCAGGCTGCAGCGGCAACTGGGTCAGTCCCTGTCGATTTCCGATCGTACCGAACACTATCCGACCGTCGTCGACGATGTCCAAGCGCGACCCGAACTGATTCAGAAGTAAGCGGTTGGCCCAGAACAGATCGACCGTCTCGCCCGTTGTCACATTCAAACTCGACATTTTCACGGCCGTTGTGCTCGACCCTGCCAGGAGATCGTCGCTCCAGCCAAACACCAGATGCTCCCCGTCTCCAGACCAGGCCAGGCCAGTCAAACTGGGTCGTTCGGGAGGAAGGCTGGTCACTTCTCCGGTCTTGACATCCACCAAGTTTATGTTCAGCGGTGTGACGTTGTTCTGGGAGGATGAGACAACAGCGATATGCCTGCCATCTGGGGACCATCTAGGCGAACCCAGTGCCAACCCGTCGAACGTTGCCAGTATCCGTTCGTCCGCACCGTCCGCGTTGCAGATTCCGATCTCATCCGAGCCTCCGCTGTTTCGCACGAAGACGATGGATTTGCTGTCCGGCGACCAGTCGGCCTCGCTCGCCAGGTCGATCATCTTGCGTGGATCACCGCCGACTGCCGGTATGCGAAAGATTGACGGCCCGTCAGCCGTCAGGCGACTGAAGAGAATACTGGTTCCGTCCGGTGAGAACCGTACGAACGAATCGTTGCCGTCGGTTAGCCGTGCTTCGCGTCCACCCTGTAGCTGCTTGATCCAGAGCCCGCTTGAACCCGCACGTCGGGCGGTGAACGCGATCGTCCTACCATCCCGCGATGCGGCGGGGTGGGCCCCGGTCCCGGTAAATGTCAGTTGCTCGATCTTGACCGGACTCGGAAGACCTGAGGGCGCTGACGTTCCTTTCAGCCACGCACCGACGAGGAGACCTAGGACCAGAATGACGGGGATCAGCCACATCGGTAGCGACCTTCGGGCCCTCCGCGGCTCCGTAACGAGTGCCTGCGTTTCCATCGTACTCCCCGACGACGTCTCGAGCGCAAACGCCAGATCGTGGGCCGAATGGAATCTCTGTTCGGGCTGCTTCTCGAGACAACGCTGGACAATTCGCTGAACCGCCAGAGGCGTAACCGTCTCCCCGTCGGGAAACGGCGGCGGGTCTTCACGCAGGATCGCGGTCATCGTCTCCGGCACCGTGTCCTCTTCGAACGGTCGCTTCCCACGGAGCATCTCGTACAGCACCGTACCCAACGAAAAGATGTCCGACGACGAACCGACCGGCTCCCCACGGGCCTGCTCCGGTGACATGTAGTTGACGGTTCCGAGCACGGCTCCGGCGCCGGTCAGGTGGGTAAAGGTCGGTGTGTTCTCCGGTAGTGACGCCGGGGCATCGGCGGTGCTGCGGGCCAGACCAAAGTCCAGGATCTTGAGACTGCCGCCGCGAGTCAGGAAGAGATTCTCCGGCTTGAGATCTCGATGGACGATCTCGTTGTCGTGGGCGGCACCCAGCCCGCGAGCGGCCATGCGTGCGTAGTCGACGGCCTTTCGTGACGGCAGCGGGCCGGCCGCGAGCGCGTCGCGCAGTGTCTCCCCGTCTAGCAGTTCGATGACCGCGTACACGACGCCGTCGTCTTCGCCGAAATCGTGAATTCCCATGATGTTCGGGTGCGACATGGCCGCCACGGCCTTGGCCTCCCGTTCGAAGCGCGCCCGCGCCTCCGGATTGGTGCGAAAGGCCTCGGGCAACACCTTGATCGCGACGTCGCGATCCAACCGGCCATCGCGGGCTCGGTAGACCTCGCCCATCCCCCCGGCTCCGAGGGAACCGAGAATCTCGTAGGCTCCGAGGCGCTGGCCGATCTCTAGTGCCATGTCAGGGCTCTCCTACTTCGGCAGTTGCTCGGGCAAGATGATGTTGCACCCCTCAGACTCGGGATCATAGACCAGGATCAGGTCTCCGGCGTCCAGTCTCCGGACGACCTCTTCCGCCTTGTCGTCCACATCCCCCAACTCGGTTCCGTCCCGGGAGACGTACTCTTCGATGACACCGGCCAGTGCGTGGCCGCTCAGCTGGCGATGCGGGATGATCATCGAACAAGCGGAAGCGCGTCGACGTCGATGGGCGCACGCCACGCCGCCTGCGCGGCGACGGAATCGGGACGTCGGGTTGGATCTGCATTGAGGTTTCGACGAAGGAACGAGTGCATCTCTTCGCTGATGCCGTGCCCGATCTTGTGGGGCGGCGGTAGTTCCAGGGACTGCTTCTGCTGCCACATTCCGATGGTGGTGCCCTTCTTGATCAACCGGTTTCCCGCGAGAAGCTCGTAGGTCATGCAGGCCAGCGCGTAATTGTCGACCTTCTCGTCGATGCCGAGGGTCTCCTCGAGCTGCTCGGGCGCCATGTAGAACGGTGTTCCGACGACCGATGTCTCGAGTGTTTTCGTCCGGTCACCGCCGTGTTCGATCGGTCGCGCAACACCGAAGTCGATCAGTTTGATTCCGCCCTCGGGGGTCAGCATCGTGTTGCTGGGCTTCACATCACGGTGCAAGACGCCCTTCCCGTGGATGTACTCCAGGGCGTTGGCCAGCTGGCCGGTAATGGGCCGCACCAGGTTCTCGGCGATCGGAACACGACGCCCGGTGACCCGCTCGAGTCCGGGTCCCTCGCAATATTCGACGACGATAAACTGCGTACCGTAGGCCGAGAATCCTTCGATCCGCTTTGCCAGGTTCTCGTGATCCAGGCCGGAAACGATCTTGGTTTCCTCACGAAAACGGGATAACGCCGTCGTGTCGTATGCCAGCTTGTGACTCATCATCTTCAACGCGAATCGCTTGCCATCCGAATCGCGGATGGCCTCGTAGACCATCGCCATGCCGCCACGACCGATACACCGGACGATGCGATACCCGTGAATATGCTTGCCGCCAAGCGCGTCGGCGTCCGAGCGTCCCAGGCGCTCGGAGATCAACCGAGTCAAGACGACGGCGATCTCCGGATGACGCCGGGCCAGATCGTGAAAATCGTCGGCGGCGAGCTCCAGCACCCGCATCGGCGTCCGCGCGACGACATCGGCGCTGGTGGGCTCGCCGGAGATCAACGCCATCTCGCCGATTACGTCCCCGACCGAGACCTCCGCGACCTCGGTGGGAGCCTCCATCCCGGCGGCGACGACGACCGCCGCCCGTCCCTCGAGGATCAACTGCAGGGAGCTGGCCGGAATATCCTGATGAATCAGCTTCTCGCCCTCGGCGAACGTCGTCTCGTCCATGCGGTCCATCAGTCGCTCGAGCAAGTCGTCCGGCAGTCCGCTGAACGGCTCGCAATCGGCCAGTGTGCGCTGGTGTTCGTTCCCCGGTCCGTGCATTGTTGTTCCCGTCGAGATTACAGCCTGGGTGGCGTCGCCACGATTCTAGCCGTTCTGGCCGGGGCAGACGAGATTCACTTTTTGGCGAGCTGGATGACTCCGTCCCAGCCCTGTGGCGGCGGATCGGACTCGAAACCGGCAATCGTGCTCAGGTACCACTCCGACGGCCCGTCGGTGCCACCTCGTCGACGACAGGTCTCCTCGAATCCGGCAACCGCCTCACGGAACCTGCGAGACGTGAATTGGGTGACGGCGTCGCCGAAGATGGAAAGCGTGTCGGCGTCGATGCTGCCTGGAGTCTCATGCGATCCCAGCAGTTCATACAACTCGACAGGATCCGCACGGCCAACCACTCGAACCCGGCCGAGAAACCGAGAGATGAACTCGTCTCCTGCGGCTGCGATCGCCTCTCCGCTGACAAGGACGCGAGTGCCGGTGGTCTTGTTCAGCGATTCGAGGCGAGCCGCCAGGTTGATCGTGTCGCCGATGGCGGTGTAATCGAACCGCTGTGAAGAACCCAGGTTTCCCACCAACATCGGGCCGCAATGCACCCCGATGCGTGTCACGAGACGCGACGCCGGCGAATCCCCCGTCGACTCCTGCTGCGCCGCCATCGCAAGGGCTGCGCGACATGCCCGCGGTGCGTGATCCTCCATCCGGACGGGGGCGCCCCAGATGGCGAATACCGCATCGCCAATATATTTGATGAGCGTGCCACCCGTCTCGAACAGTTTCGTCGTGATCGCGGAGAAATACTCGTTGAGCATCTTGGCGGTCTCGGTGGCCGTCATGTCCTCTGCGATCGACGTGAACCCCTGAACGTCGGTGAACAGGGCGGTACCAACGACCTCCTCGCCGCCCAGGCTAAGAGACTCGGACTCTTCGGAAATACGTCGACTCATCTCCGGCGAAAGGTAAAGGGCGAATGCCCGGCGTATCTTCTCGCGTTGACGAACCGTGGTCAGGTAGTACCAGAGCGTACTGGCGCCGTAGGAGATCGGTGCCTGGATCAGCGCCGGCAGGATGACCGCGATCGATCGACCCCAGAAGGTCAGCGCGCCGTAGCCGACGACCCACACACACCCGATGAGCGCGAACAACGCCACGGCGGCCGTGAGGGGGCGCAGGAAGATGAACAGAAACGCCGCCAGCAGGGCTAGACCGAACGACCAGGCTACGATCCACCCGATCGTCGGTCGATCGAGGTGTCTTCCCTCGAGGAGGTTGGCGGCAATCGTCGCGTGCACCTCGACACCGTAGGTGAACCCCACCACCCCCCCGCTGAACGGCGTCGGGAACGAGTCCTTACTTTCGCCGATCTGCGTCGCGGCGACCTGTGAAAGGCCCACAAACACGACTCGATCCTGAAAGAAGCCATCGGGCAGGTACTGGTCCGGGTCGAGGGCCTGATAGAGCGACACGGTGTTGATCGTTCGCGGCGGCCCGTAGTAGTCGATCAGACGGCTGCCACGATCCCCGCGGAATGAGAGATCGCCTGTCGCAACCTCGTAAGCGGCCAACGCCAGGCTCGGACGGTCTCCGGTGTACAGCCAACTCTCTCGAATGACGCCGTCGCCGTCCTGTGGCATGGAAACTTCGCCAACTGCCGCCGCACTCTCGGCGAACGGTCGATACGGTTCGATCAGTCGTGCTTGTCGGAAACGTGGATCCTCTGTTCGATCGATCGTCGACCCCAGAACGACGTTGTTCGCGTCAAACAGCGCCAGCTCGAACTGAACGTCGCTTGCGGGATCACCCGGCGTTTCAAACAGCACATCGAAGGCGACGGACCGAGCTCCCCGATCTTTCAGTATTCGGACCAGCTCGGCGTGGAGCTCCCGAGGCCACGGCGCCAGGGGGTCGACACCGCGCTCGATAAACGAGGCGTCATCGATCGCAACGACAACGACCCCCGTTGGAGCGGGCCGAGCGCCACGAAGCTTGAACAGGAAGTCGTGGCCGTAACGTTTCTCGAGACTCGCCATCAACGGCCAGTGACTCAGGACCACACCAACAAGGCCGACGGCGACCGCCAACACCACGGCCGTGCGGGTGCGTGAATCCGTCACGGCGAGGTGAAGTTCACCGTCAGGAGCGCCGTTCGGGCGGGAACGATGTCCTGCTCGAGTGAACTACGGAAGTAATCGAACTCCTGATCCGTCACATTCATCACACTGAGGACCACGGATCCCCAACGACCGGGCAATCGATAGCCGATATCCAGGTCGGCGGTCCAGAAATCCTCCTCGATCGGCGACCGGGCGGCATTGGACAGATCGTCAAATTGGTCGACACGCTGATCGAACATCGTTCCGCGAACGGCGGTAAAGAAACCCATCGGCAGGAAGAAACGCACCTGAGGTCGCAGTCGTTGGGTGCGAACGAAGTCCTCGAAGAGGCTGTTGTTGCTCAACTGGGTGAAATCGAAGTCCCGCTCCTCGTACGCATATTCAAGGCTCAGGGCCAGACGATTGCCAACCGTCGCGTTGACGTAGAGGTTACCCAGCCAGTCGTCGCTGTTCCTTCCGACGATCTCCGTGGCCGACTGAAACGCACAGCCTGCGAATGGATCCGGCGCCGAACAGTAGGGCTCCGGGATGTCCAGATCGCGTCGAAGCAGCGAGAGTCCGCCGAAGACCCGCTTGCCGAACTCCTGATCGACACCCACTCCGTAGTTCCAGGACGACGTGCCGGCGGGGTCGTCGAAGAACTGGTTAAAGCCGACAACCTGGGTCGGCTCGAGTGTTTGCAGCCGACCGATGGCGGGAGTCAAACGGCTGTAGGCGGTCGCCCTGAAGACGGTCGAGGCGGAGGCCCGAACCGACAGCCCAAACTTCGGGCTGACCTCGGAGTCTTCGAGGACCAGATCGGAGATCTGCAGGTTGGAGTCCCTCGGTGGCAGGAGTCCCAGTGGGACGTAGGCATCCTCATAGGACAGCCCGGCCGTCAACTCCAGAGGACCCATCCCGCGAATCTTGGCATAGCCATAGAGGTTCGAGAACTCGTCGTCGCCGCTGGCCATCGCAGGCGGGAGACCGAATGTCGCGCTGCGGACCGTCTGGTCACCGGTGTAATGGCCGGCACCTGCGGTCCAGCTGACATTCCTGGTTCTGAGGACGTACTGCGCTTCCAGCTGAGCACCATCGATCTCTGCGGAGCTGGCCTGCATGAAGATCGGGATCGCGAAATCCTGCTTGACCTCGCTAATGATGGCGGAGACGGCCAGATCGGAGGCCGGCGAGATCTTGCGGTGATAGCCGAGGCCGATGTTCGTCAGGTCCGTCTCGATGCGCTCCAGCCCGATGAGCGCCGGAAAGCCACGAAGCGGCAGATCACCGGTCTTGCGGGTGCCATCGATGACATTGACCTGGAACTGGTCGCGAGGCGTCAACGCAAAGACCATGAACGCCCGCACGGAGTCGTTGTCGGTATCGTTATTGGTTCGGAAGCCGTCGTCCTCGAACGTCTGGTACGAGACCGCGGCGGCGAACCGATCGCGATTGAAACTTAGCGTGAGGTCTGCACCGCTCGAACTGCTGTCTTTCACTTCGAGCAGGTCCAGGCAAGAGCCGACGTTGCCCATCGGATCCAGGCAAACATCGCCCGGATCGAAGTACTCACTGAGATCGCTGTCGGTCGACCCATAGCGGAGACCGGCAAAGCCTCGAGTTCGCGGACGATTGAACAACGACGTGTACTCATTGAATGACACGCTCTCGTTGACGACGTCCGGCCTGACGGCGTTCACGTTGGAGGGCTGGTAGATCCTCGCCTGCAATGTCTCACTGAGGAAAGCCGGAGCGAAGCCGGGAAGATTGCGGTAGGTTCCCGCCAGGAAGAGATGGGACGAGAAGTTCGACTGGTCCTGATCGGCACTATCGCGAGCGGTCACCATGCCCAGTTGATCAAATCCCAGCTCGTTGTAGATCCCCGCCAGGTCCACCGAGCGAACGGCCAAATCCTCATCGAGCAACAGTCGCGAGCGATAGACGGCCCGCTGATCGTTCAGCTTGATCGACTGCTGCAACTCGCCTAGAGCCTCGACGGGTCGGTTATAGGTCCGTTTGAGGATGGCGTCGTAGAGATGCGGCGTCGGGTCCGAGGGGTCCAGCTGTTTCGCGATCTCCAACTCCTTCGACGCAGCGCCCTCGCGCCGCTCCTCGAAGTACGCCTTCGACAAATAGGAACGAAGCAGCGAGTTGTCGGGGTCGAGGATGACGGCGGTCTGCAGTTCCTCGCGACCGGCGGCCAGATCGCTGCGTAGCAACGCGATGCCCAGTCCCAGGCGCGCCAGCGGGAAACCGGGATCGGAGGCCACGGCACGTCGAAACGTCTCGACCGCCCGGGCCGTCTGAAATTCCGCCAACTCCACGAATCCAAGCACCGCCAACGCCCGCGACGAATCGGCGTCACGACGAACCGCTTTCTCTGCAGCCTCCCGTGCCCCGCGGGTATCGCCCTCCGCCATCCGCAGCTCCGCCAGACGGGCACGTGCCTCTGCACTATCCGGATCCAGTCGCACCGCGGTCTCTGCAAGCTCGCGGGCGCTCTCGATGTCGAAATCGGACTGATACGAGAACGACATCGCCATCGCTGCCGCGGCAGATTCGTCGTCGGCCTCGTAGGCCTTCCGGGCGAGGCGACGAGCCTCGTCCTTCCGATCGGCCACGACCTCGATCACCGAGGCTAACGCCAGAGCCACCGGATTGTTGGGGTTTCGCTCTCTCGCCTCGGCGATTATCGACGAGGCGCGAGAGACCTGCCCGGAGGCCAAAAGGTCTGCCGCCTGCAGCAGTCCCTGACCCTCGGCACCCATGGACTGAAGACGCGCGGCGTCCGCGCGACCGACGACACGTGGGTAGTAGAGCGACCAGGTAACGGCGTCGCGCGGTCGCACCACGACACGCCGGACCGGAGCGCTGCCCGGCTTGACGAATGCAGACTCCCCCGCCGAAACACGAAGCGAGCCAAAGTCATTGGACGCATCAACAACACCCTCGACCATCGTGATCGTGGTGGTTCCGTCGAGTCCGACGTCGACAACAAACTCGGTACCGCGGATCGCAGCCGTTACGGTCGGAGTCTCAATCCTTCCGTAGTCTTTCGGCTTGCGACTGGAAAAGTAATGCTGACCCGATAGCACGCGAAGTGCACCCGGTTGACCGTCCTGCGGGGCACGGATCTCGACCTCGCTCTTCTCGTTGACACGATGCAGCGTTTGATCGGAGTAGAGGATCGCCGCTCGGCTGCCTTCACCGGTTTTCACTCGATCGCTGGCAAAGAGGTTCTCGTTGATCACCGACGGATGCCACTGCTCGTCCTCGCTAGAGAGGGTCGTGACGTCGTTCTGGACCGAAGCCAGTTTGCCGCATGGGTCATCGGCGCCGAGGACCGGGGACGCGAGCACCACCCCTAGGCCGATCAGGAAAATGACACCTACCGGACGATTCTTGCGCTGCATCTCGCGGCCCCCCTACACATCGACTGCATCATAGCTGCTAGAATCCGATCTCGATTAATAAATGAGGTCTGCATGGCGTCGGCTAGATATAAACTCAAGTGCTGGGGAGCTCGTGGCACGGTCCCTACCCCGTCCGCCGACCGGCTGGCCTACGGCGGAAATACGGCGTGTCTGGCCGTGCAGCTTGGTGAGAACGACTATCTCATCCTCGACTGTGGCTCGGGGCTGCGGGGCCTCGGAAACGTGTTGGCCGCGGAACCCGCCGATCGCGCGCGACGCTTTCATATCTTCCTCTCGCACTACCATTTCGATCACATCGAAGGCCTGCCCCTCTTCCCGCCGCTCTACAACGCCAACAGCACGTTCTCGATCTACGGGATGGACAGTTGCGGGCGCTCGGTCAAAGAGATTCTCGAGTCGCTCGTCAGCCCTCCGTACTTCCCGGTGACGCTGTCCGATACACCCTCGAATATCTCCTACCGTGCCGTCGGAGAGTCGCCCATCAAGATCGGCGACCTCACCGTTCGGAGTCTGCCGCTCAACCACCCCGACGGCTGCATGGCGTTCCGCATCGAATGTGACGGGCGTCAGATCGTCTACGCCACCGATCATGAGCACGGGGTCGAGGCGACCGACAAAGCGTTGATTGAATTCGCACGAGGCGCGGACTACCTGATCTACGACGCAACGTACCAGCCCACCGAATACGAGGAGCTTCGTCGCGGCTGGGGTCACAGCACGTGGTACGCCGCCGTACAGACGGCTCTGGTGGCTCAGATCGGTTCGCTGGTGCTGTTCCACCATCATCCGGACCACACCGACGAAGACCTCGACGCCGTGCTGCGGGTCGCGCAAGAAGAGTTCCCGAATACGATCGTGGCCCGGGAAGGTCTCGAACTACCGCTGTAGCTCGATCTAGGGAAGACCGGCAAGATCACGGCCAGGCTCGGTTCCGGGAACGGTCTGGTAGCTCCGACCGTCGCAGTCCGTGGCGAATAGGTAGAACCGACCTGCTCCGGCTCCAGGAGCAAAACCGTCGTCGTAGGACACCGCATCGACTAATACGCCTGTCTCGTCGATTGAGAGCGTGCTGACTGAAGCCAAGAATCCACGGACAAACCGCACATCCGCGGTCAGATCCCAGACAAAGACTCCAAGTGTCGATCTCACGACCTGCCCGAACGGTACTGGGTTCTGCCCTGGATTCGCGACGAACTTGCAGTTGTCGGTGGCATTGGGAGTTCCATCGTCGTCGGAATCCAGCCCATGAGCATACAGCTCGGGCTTACCACTTGTTGTCTGATCCTGAACGTAGACGGCAAACTCTTCGTCGGCCGTAATCTGATAACCCAGCACACCCACGTCCCCACTCGTCGCACTCACGTTGACCTGCTCTCGCGGTAGGTTTCCTCGGGCAGCCGCTGAGAAGATATCTCGCGTCGCGCCTTCGGACTGGGAGCCGATTCCGTAAGCGACCAATTGGGTTGCGACCGCGGGCACGTAGACGTTGAACAACGCGTCACCGGCCGACAATACGTCGTTCAGTTGCGTCGCCTCGGCCGCTCCATCGATCGGAACGCTAAAGAGGTCGACGGCCGCACCGAAGACCGGATAGACCGCACGACGCCCCAGCACCGGGGTCCCGCGGCCGACGAAGGAGCCGGCGCTCTGTGGTATCGCGAGACCGTGGAGTGTCGTCGGCTGTGCACTTCCGTCAATCGGCACTGATAGAAGATCGATCGTGCCGACGGTATTCTCATCGGCCTCGTAGACGACCGTCCCACCGTCGGGGCTGAGCGTAAGAACATCGGCGTACTGGGTCCCGAGCAGCGGCGTGTTGAGCCGCGTGCCCGATCCAGCGCCGGCGATCGCCGCCGCGTGGACCTCACTGACGCCATCGGTCTGTTGATCTGCGAGATACCCGACCTTCGTCCCATCGGCGCTAACCTGAATCGTGTTGACGCCGTCGCCCGCCATTCCAGGGTTGAGTTTGACTGGGCTGCCTCCGCTTATCGGCACGGAGAAGACATCCAGAATTCCAAGAACGTTGTCATCGCCGACGTAAACCACCGTAGAGTTGTCGGGACTGACTTCCGCCAGTGTCACCGACCCAAGCGCAGACGAGAGCTGGGTGTCGGATCCGGGACCGGACGCGCCGAGCGGAACGCCGTACCACTGAAAGACATCGTCACTTCCTGCGTCCGCCGCATAGACCGCCCGCGATGAATCGGGACTGAAGATCGCCGCGACGACGTTCCCGTTGGCATTGCCGGCAGACGCGTCGCTGATCTGTTGTGCGGAGGACGCGACACCGATCGACGCGGCGTGAAGCTCCGTGGCCCCGCTGCCGCTGGCGATGTCCTGCGCGAAGAAGGCGACGGTCGCGCTGTCCGGCGTGATGCCAAGCCCGGTGACCGGCGCCATCGCGGCGACGCTCAACTGCACGGCGCCAGTCGAACCATCGATCGGCACGCTGTACAGATCATCGACACCGCCGCCGCTGTTGGCGTCGGCGAGGAATGCCACGTTCGCCCCATCGGGGCTGATCTGGAATGTGGAGACACCCTCGTCTCCGGTGCCGAAGACCAGGCCCGTACTGAGTGTGATGGGAGTCGACGATCCATCGACCGGCGTGGCATACAGTTCCACACGTCCGATCGTGACCTGGTCCGCGAGATAGACCGCCGTCGCTCCGTCCGGACTGACGGCGAACGAGCGGACACTCCCCGCCATCGTGGCTGCCGAGATCTTGATCGAACTCCCGGCGCCTCGGTGAACGGACGCGCCTGAGGGACGCGGATCCACGGTCGGCAACAGAATTGCGGGGGTCCCCGCGCTCCGAATACCGCCAACCGGGCGCGTCCGGATGGAGACCTCGGCCTCCCGGATCGGCGCCATCGTCTGGGCGACGACGATCCCGCCCGCCGACAGGAGGAGAAGCCCCAACGCAAGCCACCGCAGAGAATTGCAGGTCATTCGCATAGCAACCTCCCTACGGAACCACCGTGATTCCGGCCTCGAAGACTCGTGTATCGGGCATCTCCACACTGATGGTCCAGTCGCCCGGTGCCAAGCTCTCGGTCCGCAAACCGAACTCGCAACGATTCGAGCCGCAGACAAACTGTGGGTCGTTGGGGTTCGAATTGTTGTCCGCATTGATGTTGATCAGCGGCATGGACCCCAGCGTCTCGTGCGTCAGATCGACGATCTCCGGGAAGGTCTCGAGATCGTCCGCATTCAGCGTCAAATTGCCACACGCCAACTTCAACTTGAGTGGCACATTGCTTCCCTGATTCACGGAAGACGCGGAGATGTTGACGGGGTTACCCTTCGGCACGAGATCGGCATTGACCGGACTCAGAAAGCCCTTCAACCCGTCGTAGGTCTCACCGTCCAGATCGACATCCGGATCGCACTTCTCACCGACGCCGATGACGAACGGCATCTCCGTTTCGAACGGCACGTCGGTCAGACCCTGGAAGCCGACCCTGAACACCCGCCCGACATCCGGCTCTTGCTCCAACGGCATTACCAGCCTGAACGGAACGGTATTCATGGTTGGAGAAAGAACGGGAGGCGTGTCGCAATCTCCAGGCTCCGTCAGTGCCGGGAAGTCCGGGAACGCCGCCGTGGCGCTGACCAACGTGATCGGCTGCGTGTTGAACGTATCCGGCGGACTGGTCAACGTCGCAACGACGTTCGTCAGGGCCATCGGCCCGACGTTCACCACTTCTACCAGCACATCTGCCTGCTCTCCCGGTTGCAGGAGTCCGTCACCACTCTCGTCGAGCACGATGATCGTCGTAGGCGACGGGACGAAGTCATCCATCAGCTCCGGCGGTGCCGGCACGATGATCGCGCACGGCCCCTGACCTACGACTTCTCCGCCCTGCATGACGGTCGCCGTGGTAAAGACCTCTATACCGATGTTGGAACCGCTCTGGCATTGGGTGAACGTCTCGCCGTCGCCGACGACCTGGGTGATCGGAGCAACCCCGCAGACCGGCGCCTCGATCACGCCCGAGACACCGTGACTTGTGGACGTCACCTCCCGCGTCGACTCCCGCACCGATCGTCGCCGTTCGGCCAGCGAGGATCGCTTCGGGCGACCCACGGATAGGCGTTCCTCCGCGGTCGAGGGCTCGTGAACGACGATCTGTCGCCCCTCCCGCTCGACCGTCGGACGCACGGTCGCGGCGGTCCTGGGCAGCGACGGGCGCGGCCGAACGACGGGCACGGGACTGGTGGGATAGGGTTCGAAGACGATCGGCTCTGCGTCTGGTGCTCGGGCGGTATCGCAGACGCATGAGGAACCTTGACTGCAGGCCCCGGTGCCAGTGGACGGGCAATTGCTGAAGTCGCAGACAAATCCACACTCACCGCAGTTGAACGGATCCTTGTGGATGTTGACGCAGACGTTATCGCAGTTGGTCTGAAGCGGGGGGCGACAGGTCTCGCATTCGCCGCCGGAACAGACGGCGTTCGCTCCACAGGTGTTCCCGCAGGAGCCACAGTTCAGCGGATCGTTCTGCAGGTCGACGCAGGTCTCTCCGAAAAGGGTCGGGGACTCCGGAGGACAGATCGGTGTGCACGTCCCGACATCACAATATTCATCGAAGGCACACTGGAGTCCGCAGCCGCCGCAATTGGCGGTGTCGTTGTACGTATCGACACAGGTGTCGTCACAGAACTCCTGCCCGTCACCGGGACAGATGGGGGCGCAGCTGCCGCCGTCGCAGAATTCATCGTACTGACACTGGTTGCCGCAGGCGCCACAGTTACCAACATCCGTGAAGGTGTCGACGCAAACGTCATTACAGAGCTCCTGCCCCTCGCCGGGACAGATCGGAGCGCAGCTGCCGCCGTCGCAGAATTCGTCGTACGCGCACTCGATCCCGCAACCACCGCAGTTGGTGGGATCGTTCAGTGTGTCTTCACAGGTTTCGCCGCAGAGCTCCTGGCCCGCACCGGGACAGATCGGCTCGCAGGCGCCCACATCGCAGAATTCGTCGAATGCACATTCGATCCCGCAGCCACCACAGTTGTTGTCATCCGTGAGGTAGGACTGGCAGCCGTCCTCGCAGATCGTCATTTCCGCCTCGGAACAACAGCCGGGTTGTACGACTGTGAATTCCACGTCGCCACCGGTGTTATTGGTGATGCGTTGCTCGAACCGGCCCGGAGTGAAGTCACTCTCACAGGTCGCAATCGTCTGTTCCGGACTGAAGAACGTGACCAGGCTCGACGTCAACGACGCGCTGGAGAGCGTCACCATCGTCGGGAAGATCGATTTGCCGGGAACCATGAACTCGCGCTCGGCCCCACCGGAAGCCTGCACGCCGTCCTGCATGCCACCGAAGGACTGGACGGTCCGCTCCTGCACGAACGTCGCCGGGCTCTGAACCGTGAACACCTGAGAGACGGTGGTCCACTGCCACTTGGTCCCCACGTCGGGACCGGAGGTCAGGATCGACTCGAAGCCACCGGGCCCCGCGCCGGGCCAGAAGAACGTGAATTCCCTGCCGCGTGTGTTGTTGAAGATGATGTTCTCGATCATGACCGGGAAGCTCTGCAGCACTTTGGTTTCCACCGTGCTTTCCGCGCCGTTGACGGGATTGCCGTCAAGATCGATCCTCGCCTCTGCGGCGAAACCGGGAGTCGATAGCGGAAGAGTTCCGGCGACAAGCGCGAGACAGAGAACGATCCTCAGGAACCGAGTGCGCATGACTTCCCCCCAGACGACACGATGAGCGCGACCCACGCCCATGAATATAGCCAAAACCAGTGGATTATGGAACCGAACCCGGGTACTCACCCGTGTATTTAACGACGACGCGCCGATATTAGTTACGCTTTTCGGGCTTCTCGGCGAGTCGACGGCGCAAAACGACCACGGTCATGTCGTCAAGTTGTGGCGCGCCGTCGCCGAATCGATCGACGTCCTCGATGACAGCCCCGATCAGGGACGCCAACGGGCTGTCACGATGACGACGCACGACATCCAGGATCCGTTGCTCCCCGTACGCTTCTTCGTCGGCGCGTTCATGCTCGAAGATGCCATCGGTCGAGAGTAGCAAGAGGTCACCGGGCGCAAGCTCCATCGAGTGGGCAGGCCCGACGGGCAGATCGCCAAGCATCCCCAACGGGCGGGTCGTGGACGTGAGCCATTCCCCGCGATCGTCCTGCGCGTGGTAGTGCAGCAACGGTCCCTGCCCTCCCGCGTGATAGACGACGCTGTGCGCATCACGATCGAGGCGACCGAGAAACGCGGTCACGAATCGATTGGAAGAGAGATCCAGCGCCAACTGGTCGTTGATCTGCTGCATGGCGTGATCGATATCGACACCGAATCGAACACACATACACAGCATCGCCCGAACCTGGGTGACACTCAACGCAGGACCGATCCCGTGCCCGGTGGCATCGCCGAGAAGCAAGATCAATCCGCCGTCGTCCTGAAGATGGATGTCGTAGATGTCGCCACCGGTCTGATCGGCAGGTCGAGCCCAACCGCAGACCTCGTAGTCGTCCATCGTCGGCATGGACTGCGGGAAGACCCGCTGCTGGATGCTCCGCGCCACTTCCAGCTCTTGCTCGAGCCGCTCGCGGGCGACCTTCTCCCGCAACAGTCGCGATCGCTGGAGCGCCACCGCGCACTGTGCGGCCAGAGCCGTGGCAATCCGTTCATCCTCCGAACCAAAGACGCCCTTGCGTTTGTTTAGCACCTGGAGGACACCCTCGAGAGAATCATCGTGACCGATCAACGGGACGGCCATCAGGCACCGAGTCCGGTAGCCCGTCTTGCGGTCGATCTCTGGATTGAATCGGCTATCGGCGTAACAATCCGGGACGATCACGACCTGACGCGTGCGAGCGCACTCGCCAACGATTCCCTTGCTGGCCGGAACACGAAACTCGTCCGCACCGGTCGCAACGCGGGTGACCAGTTCGTCGTTCTCCGAATCGTAGAGAAACACGGTCCCGCGCTCGGCATTGAGGATCGAGCGCCCGGCATCGATCACGTGCTCCAGAGTCGTATCGATGTCCAGGGGGCGGGCGAGATCCCGCGTGACCTCCAGGATCCGCTCCAGCGCCTTCGCGCCCAGCGGTGAACCCCTACCGGGCAACGGCTTCCGCCAACGCCTTACCAAGCCCGGAACACGAGGTGCTGCCCCCGAGATCGTAGGTCAGCGTCTTCCCGTCTTTGAGCACGTCTCCGACGGCTTCCTCCATCCGTTCGGCGAGGGTCACGAGCCGTGGGTCGCCGTAACGATCGCCGAGCCACTCCGCCATCATGGCGCCACAGAGCACGGCAGCGATCGGATTGACCTTGTCCTTACCGGCATGTTTGGGCGCGGAGCCATGAATCGGTTCGAACATCCCGTGGTCGAATCCGATATTTCCACCGGCGGCCAGACCCATGCCGCCCTGAGTGGTCGAGCCGTTATCCGAGATCACATCGCCCACCAGGTTGGGTGCAACCACGACGTCGTACCACTCCGGGTTTCGCATCTGCCACATGCAGAATGCGTCGAACATGGCGACGTCCTGTTCGATATCCGAAAACTCTTTGTCGCCCAGCTCCCGGAAAATCTCTTCGAAGTAGCGGTGGGCACCGATGATGTTCGACTTGACGACACAGGTCACCTTGCCCGGTTTGCCCTTGCTGGCCTTCCGCCGACGGGCCAGCTCGAACGCGTAACGACAGATCCGCTCGGTCCCCTTCCGTGTGACCTCGATGGGACTCATGCGACCCACGATCGAACCGTCGTCGCCCGTCAGATCGCTGGAGCGACCGGTGTAGGCCTCCTCGGTGTTCTCCCGACAGACCACGTAATCCACGTTCTCCGGTTTCCAGACCGACTGGAACTTACCCGAGACCTTGTGAGGGACGCCGGGGTAGAGCTTGATCGGTCGGAGATTGCAGAAGAGCTCCATGCGACGACGGTTGCCGATCACCTGGGCGAAGCCGGCCATCTGCGGGGTCTCGTACGGTGCGCCCGGTTTCGTGAAGACGTTCTCCCCGGTCTCGGGGTGTTGTGCACCGACGGCACCCAGCAAGATCGCGTCGGCTGCATCGCAGCGAGCCTCGGATCCCTCCGGCCACTCCCGCCCATGCTCGAGGTAGTACTCGCCGCCGCCTGGAATCTCCTCAAAATCGAACCCGACCCCCACGGCCTCGGCGCCGGCCATCAAGACCCGCAGCGCTTCGCGCGTGACCTCGGGGCCAATCCCGTCACCGGGCAACGTAACGATTTGATAGCGATCCTTCGGCTTCATGACCGGTCCTCACGACGTGGATTCCGAAAGAAGTCAGGATAGCGTGCCTGTACACTGGTCGGCCATGAAATCGACGCAGAGTCCGATCCAAACATCCGGTGAGAGTCGAAGTTGGAACCGGTTCCGGCTGGATTGCGCCAGCCTGAGCGCCGCGGGAGCCGGGCGGAGTCGCAACGAAGACCAGTCCCTGTTTGCCGCTCCGGGCACGGACGCGGCGGAGCAAGCGGCCGCCGGGTACCTGTTCGCCGTGGTCGATGGCGAGACGACGCCTGGTGTCACCCGCTCCGCGTCCCGGGAGACTCGCACGTCGTTGCTCGAGATCCTGGATGACCCGCGACGGGCCGAATTGCGGCCGGACCTCATGCTTCATCGATTGCACGATGCCAACGACCGCTGCCATCAGCGTATCGGGGCGCGCTGTTCGGTGACCGCGGTTTGGCTCTGGGAAGATCCCCGGGGTGAGGCGGCCGTCGCGGGATGGGCGCATGTCGGCGACACCCGCCTCTACCATCTTGTAGACGGCCGCTGGCAGTGTCTTACCGAGGACCACGCCAAGGGTCGGGTCCTGGATCGGGCGATCGGGCAAGGGCCGGGGCTTGAGATCGAAACCGGCGCCATGACGCTCAAGCCGGGCGAGAAACTGATCCTCGTCACCCGGGGCGTCTGGCAATCCGCCACACCGGCGGCAGCACTGACGGCGCCGGAGTTCCCACCTACTGCCGAGGCCGCCCGACAGCTGGTTGGACAGGCGCGGCTGAACGGTAGTCGGGAGGACACGACGGCGATCGTCATCTCGGTCGGAAATCATGACGACGAACCCGAACCGGAGCACTAGACTATGGTGATGACTCGTTGTCCCTCGTGCTCGACCAACATCCAAACGGACCAGTCCTTCTGTGGTAGCTGCGGCTGTCGTGTGGATGGGTCGGAGGACAATCCGACCCAGACCAGCCTCAAGGACGACTCCCCTTCCCAGTCCTTCGCGACCGGTTCGTTCGATCAGGGACGCTTCGTGCCGGGTACGGTCCTCGAGGATCGCTACCGGATCGTCGCGTTGCTCGGCAAGGGTGGCATGGGCGAGGTCTATCGCGCCGACGACCTGAAGCTGGGACAGACCGTCGCCCTGAAATTCCTGCCGGCGTCCCTGGAACCGGGCTCCACGAAGATGACCCGCCTGTTCACGGAAGTGCGGATGGCGCGTCAGGTCTCCCATCCCAACGTCTGTGCCGTCTACGACATCGGCGAGCTGGACGGGTTACCGTTCATCTCGATGGAGTATGTCGATGGCGAGGACCTCGCCTCACTGCTTCGACGTATCGGACGGTTACCAAAAGAGAAGGGGCTGCAGACCGCACGACAGATCTGCGCCGGGCTGGCAGCCGCCCATGAGCAGGGCATCCTGCATCGTGATCTGAAACCGGCCAACGTGATGATCGACGGTCGCGGCCGGGTGAAGCTGACCGACTTCGGGCTTGCGGGTCTAACCGACAGTTTCACCGGCGACGAGATCCGCTGGGGCACCCCCGCCTACATGGCACCCGAACAACTCTCCGGAAAGGGAGTCTCGGCGCGAAGCGATATTTACGCGCTGGGGCTGGTGCTCTACGAACTGGTGACCGGCAAGAAAGCCTTCAGCGGCAAGACACCGCACGAGATCGCGAAGGCACAACAGGAGACGATGCCAACCTCCCCCGCCAACCACGTCAGCGACGTGGACGACGCGGTCGAACGGGTGATCCTCCGTTGTCTCGAGCGAGACCCCACCCAACGCCCCGGTTCGGCGCTGGCGGTCTCGGCGGCACTGCCGGGTGGCGACCCGTTGGCGGCTGCGCTGGCTGCCGGCGAGACCCCTTCACCGGAGATGGTGGCCGATGCCGGCGTCGAAGGAGGGCTCAGCCCACGGAACGCGCTCATTCTTCTGGGAATCGTGCTGCTTGGACTGGTCGGCCGCACCTTGGTCATCGACAAGGCATCGATACTCAATCTGGTCCCGATGGAGCTCTCAGGTCAGGAGCTGAAGGGAAAAGCGGAAGACGCGTTAGTAGCGCTGGGTCACGTCGAGCTGCCGGATTATCTGGAGAGTGGATTCCGTGTCCGTCGGGACTACATAAGGGAGATTACTGAGTCAGAGCCTACGGCGGATCACTGGGACGATCTGCGAGACGCGCGCCCTCCGGGAATCGTCTTCTGGTACCGACGGGCCCCATCGCCGCTCAAGCCTAGCAACGTCCATGCCTACCAGGTCACCGAGTTCGATCCACCGTTGTCGGAATCCTCCGAGATCGCGATGCAACTCGATACAACCGGACGACTCCATCATCTCGAAGCGTTACCTCCAGAGAACGCGAAGGCGATGAGTGATGAGGAGGATGATTGGACCTCCGTGCTGAAGCTGGCCGGATGGGACGCATCCGAACTGACCGAGATCGAACCTCTCTTCGCACCCACCGTGCCGACAACTCGGCGGATCGCGTGGGAGATCGACGGTAACGACAGCGCGGTCATTCAAGTCGGCGCCTACGGCAGTCTAGTGACCCACTTTCGCGTCATCCAACCGTGGGAGCGAACAGCCTACGAAACACCGGACGATGACAACGATTCGTCCAACGGCGGCAGCGTTTTCTTCGGGTTTGTCTTTGCCGGTGTGATCGGGTCGGCGATTTTTCTGGCCCGTCGCAATATCAAGAGCGGGAGAAGTGACGTTCGTGGTGCGTTGCGACTCTTTTTCTTCGTCATCGCTGTAATGCTGGCAAGTTGGCTTGCCCTCGGCGTTCGACTCAACACGCTTGATCTCGGGGACCTATTTTTCGGCTTTGTGTTTGGGCGACCCCTCGCGCATGCGCTTCTTCACGCGTCGATCTCGTTTGTAGTTTATATGGCACTCGAGCCCTACGTTCGAAAACTCTGGCCTCGCACGCTCGTCAGTTGGTCACGACTTCTGCTTGGCCGCTTTCGAGATCCACTACTGGGCCGAGAAGTCCTCATCGGCATGGCCGTCGGCGGTGTTCTTGGTTCGGCATCGTATCTGAACACGCTCGTCGCCAGTTGGACCGGTGGCTCACCGTTTCCACCGACGACTAACCTACCGAACGAGGGCATGCTTGGCGCAGGAGACAGCCTTGGCACGATCATAGGCGAGAGCCAGACCAGCATCTTCATGCCCATGCTCCTTCTCGTCGTGCTGTTGCTGTTCCGCCTACTCTTGCGACGTGACTGGGCCGCCGTCTCCGCTCTGATGATTCTCTTTGTGATCGGTCCGATCGTGAGCATGCCGGACGGCACTCCGCCATCTCTACTGGTGTGGGCGGTCCTTGCGATGATGACGTTGATGGCGACCCTCTCTCTGCTGATGCTGCGGATCGGCCTGGTGGCAGGAATCGCCATGATGTCGGTATTCATGCTCTCCACATTTCCTGTAAGCCTGGACACATCCCGTTGGTACGCCGGAGCAGCAGTACTGCCGCTGGCGATCTGGGTCGCTATTGCGCTCTGGGCATTTTACGCGGCGCTGGCGGGACGAAAGATCTTCGGCGACTCGCTATTGAGCGGTGAGTAGGTCTTCGAGGCTTACCGATCGAGTAGCTGCTCCCAGTTGAGCACGACCTCGATCCGATCGGTGGCCTGCTGTGACTCCGGACGTTGAACGAACGCCAATCGATCACTGCCGGGAACCGGTACGAACGATTGCTCAGAGAACAACTCGGACAACTGAAGGTCTTCGACGGATTCGATCCGAACGTCGGGGGTTGAATACCGTCCGCTGTCATTGTCCAACGTCGCTGCTAACAATTTCTTTCGGGGCCGGTCGAAAAAGAACAACTGCTTACCGTCGGCACTCCAGAACGGGTTCACTCCACCACTGCGTGAGACTTTGATCACCGTTTCGCCCACCCCACCTTCGAGGGAGTACGACCGCGCGTAGATCTCCGGCCGACCGCTCTCGTTCGATACGTAGGAAATCCAACGGCGATTCGGTGATACTGCGCCGCGGGACTCGCTGGCCACGGTGGCGATCAGGGGCCGAATCTCGGAAGAACCATCTACGGCGCCGATCCAGATGTCCGACTGCGTGGAACCAGAACTCCTGACGTCAAACAGGGCGTACCTGCCGTCGAAGTCGATGTCGCCGCTGTGAAGAACGAGATCCTGCGGCCACTCGTCGAACAGCGGGCGGGGCTTGGAGTCCCGCCGCAACTCACGGGTCAAGATCTCTCCGTCCTCTATCGATTGCCAGGAAGTGAATGCAAACTGCTGCTCTGACAGCCATGCCCCCCCGAACGTTACGAACTGGTCCGATGCGATCGGACGGCTGGACCCGGTGTCCAGTTCCACCAACCACAGCTCCGATGGCGACTCGTCGGCAGACATCGAGACCAGCAACCGCTGGCCGTCCTGCGAGAACCGGACGGGTGTCATGTACGCACCACGGGCCTCGATCAAAGGCTCGACCACCCCGTCTTGATCGATGGTCATCAACCTGTTGTCCGATCCTGCACCGGCACCGGTCACGAACGCAAGATGCCCGGCCCGTGAGGCACGCATCCACCGGATCTCATCGTCAGGGTTGGAGCCGCCCCCCAACACGGTCACGATATCTCCCGTCAATGCCGGAGGTGTCTGGGACAGATCGAGCTGAGCCGACAACAGGGTCTTGCCGCGCAAGAACAGCAATTGCCGACTGTCAAGTACCTGTGCACTGTAGGCGTTCTTCAGGAGCGTATGCTCGGTGCCGTCCCTCGTGTCGACGAGTAGGATCGCCCGCTGACCGTCGATGAAGCTGGAATCAAGTATCCACCTTCCACCATCGATCACTTCAAACTGAAATACACTGAATTGCCCGTTCTCGGAAATCTCCGCAAAAACTGTGGGCTCACCTCCGCCCGATGAGACCGAGAGAAGACGGTGTTCGTCAAGATAATCGACGTAGACGATTCGATCCTCGGTGACCCAACTTGTCGCCCCGTGATCGAGTACGTTCATCGCGATCGTCAGTGGTGGACGACCGTCAAGACCGACGACACGAAGATCCGCCCGATGATCGTCCGCTCCATCGGGCTCGACGAGAAAGCTGATCTGTCCCCCGTTCGGTGAGAACTTCGGAACGTCGGCGTTCTCGGTTCCCGGAATCGGTGCCGCGACAAACGAGTCGAGGCGTCGTAGCCAGAGACGGGAGGTCGCAACACCGCCGTTCCCGGCATCCTTGCCCATCGCTCGGTAGACGATCGAGGATCCGTCCGGCGAGAACGAGAATTGCACGTTCCGCGTCTGCGGTTCGTTCAACTGAAGCGACAACCCCAGCGGCTCGACAGTTCCATCCGGAGCCGGCTTGAGCCACCAGCCAATTGTCGCCGCCAGCGCGATCAGTCCGACGATGGCGACGCCACGAAGCCAGCGTCGCCCCGCCGGCTCTGCCGGTCGGTCCGCCGCGGCTGCACCCACGACGACCCCTTCGGGGTCGACGATCGCCTGCTCCAACTCGATGCGGGCATCGGCGATGTCATGTAGTCGGTTGTCCCGATCCTTCGTCAGGCAGCGGCGCAGCAACCAGTGCACAGTGACCGGAAGATCGACCGGCAACACTCCCCAGTCCGGATCCTTGTGCAGGATCGCTCCGATCGAATCGGACATCGTGTCACCACGGAACTCCGAGACACCGGTCAAGCACTCGTGTAGCACACAACCGAAGGACCAGATGTCGGTACGACGATCCGTCGCCTTGCCTCTCGCCTGCTCGGGGCTCATGTAAGCCGGGGTCCCCAGGATCATTCCGGCGACGGTGCCACCAGTGGTCACGGTGGGCGATGAAGTTTCGTCGCTCTCGATCGAATTCTCCGGGTCGAGCACCTTGGCCAACCCGAAGTCCAGGACCTTGGCCTCGCCCGACTTCGTTAACACGATGTTAGCCGGCTTCAGGTCGCGATGAACGATGTTGCGATCGTGGGCCGACTGTAGCGCTCTGGCGACCTGCGCGCAGAGCTTCAGCGCATCAAGCATCGGCAGTGGGCCGGCGGCGAGACGGGTGGAGAGGTCGTCGCCATCGACGAGCTCCATCGCCAGATAGTGAACACCGTTGGTCTGATGCAGTCCATGGATCACCGCGATGTTCGGGTGATGCAACGAGGCCAACACCTTGGCCTCGCGCTCGAATCGCTCCAATCGCTCGGGATGTTGCTGAAGGGTCTCGGGCAGGATCTTGATCGCGACCTCGCGATCGAGGGTCGTGTCGACAGCACGCCAGACCACACCCATCCCACCCTCGCCGAGTTTCTCAACAAGACGATAGTGACCCAGCATCTGGTCCGGTTTGGCTTGCAATGGGATCCCCTCTTTTCGCGGAGCCAAGGATACCCGCAAACGAATCCTCGGTGAAGAGAACGAAAGTTAGGGGGGGCGGGCGTTCCGCGCCTCTCTGCCCGGGCGTCCGGTTTTCAGGGAACGGTTGTTCGAGAACTAACCGCTTCCAGGGGTCTATAAAGCGGATCGAGAAACTCCGTCGCCAACTCGACATCTCCGATGTGTGGGAACGCCTGCTGATGTCGTGAAGCGATGTTCAGAGTCGCACCGATGTCGTACTCGTGACTCAGGAACTGTGCCAGCTCCACGCGGGTTCCAGACGTCGTCGCTGTCACGTGGCGAATTCCCGTGATGTCGGAATCGGCGAGACTCCAGACACGCTCCGCCAGATCCGCTGCCCATACCGCGCTGCGAACCTCGTCGGAGATCACCGTTATCGGTAGTCGGTTCTGCGTGCGATAACGCAACCAATCCAGATGGCCGGTTCGGCCGCTGATCGAAGGGCCGATTCCCAGGCCGTGGCGGATGATCAACGAACTCGGTCGCCGGCGAAGGAGTTTCTCCTCCGCCTCACATCGCGTCTGCCCATAGATCGAAATCGGATGAGTCGGATCGCTCTCGCAATACGGACCACGATCCCCACCGAAGACGTGATCGCTAGAGCAGTAGACCAGTCGCGTCGAATCGGGCAGTGAGTTCAGCAAGACGTCCATGCTCTTGACGTTGACCGCCCGCGCGAACTCAGGCTCCTTCTCGCACTTCTCGACGTCGCAGATGCCGGCGCAGTGAAGAAGCAGTTTCGGCTGCCACTCATCGATCACGCGACGAAGCCCATCGGCGTCGTCCAGATTGACCCGTGGCCAGGTCTGGCACTCTTCGTAACGACTGTACTCGCTACAAAACGGCGTCAGCGTATCAAGACCAAACCGTCGCACGATGGAGTAGCCGAGCTGCGACGTTCCACCGAGGAGGATCAATTCGTTCTTGCCAACGCGTCCAGCTCCTGGAACCAGTTGGTGATGACCTCGACGTTGCCACGGGGGGGATTGAGGACCATCAGGAAGCGGTCGCCGTCCGGATGGATGTCGTACTGCCGGGACCAGCGGTACTGAACCCATGCGCCGTCAAACAGCGGCTCCCGGCCGGTGACCCGGAAGCGTGGGGCGAACTCGAGCGACACGGCGACCATCGTCGCACCCTCCAGGTAGTAGACCGTCTTGCCGTCGGGAGCCCACGTGGGACTTGTCCCGCCCTTTGTAGAAATGCGGTGGCGAGCACCGGTATCGGGAAAGGAGGTCACGTAGATCTCGTCGGTACCGGAGTAGTCCGAAACGTAGGCCAACCATTGCCCATCGTACGAGACGATCGGCGCCAGTTCGTCATCGTCGCCGTCCATGAGACTGACCATCGACGGCTGATCGACGTCCTCGACGTAGTGCAGATCCATCCCCTTCTCGGGAATCTGCTCGCGGACGACCAGGGCACCCTGACGGGTCCAATCCGCAGAACGAAGATTGTTCTCCACGTCCAGCAGAATCTCCTCGGGCCGACTGAGATCTACGGGACGTCGGTAGATGTTGAACGAATCGGACCGGGCGCTTCCGTAGATCAGCTCGCTGCCATCCGGGCTCCACAGGGGGTAGAACCCACTCTCGGACAACTTGGTCGGTGTCTGGGTGTCCAGGTCGACCATCCAGATGGCATTTCCCTCGACGGAAACGGCGATACTCCGACCGTCTCGGGATAGACGGAGGTCATTGAAGTTCTTGAACGGCAATCCGTCCGTGAACAGTGGCGTCACCTGGCCGCTGAGGTCGACACTCATCAGCGACTGATTCTGGGACTGAGAGATCGGCAGGTAGACGACGCTGCCTTCGCTGGAGATGTCCAGCTGCATCTGACCCTCGTCGACCCACGCACGTGGGAGCACGGGCGCCGGCGGACCCGTAATCTCCAGTCGATCCGGATCGAATGGAGCGACAACGATGGTCTCACGCTGAACGAAGAGGATCTTGCCCGTCGGTAGGTAGCGGGGATTCGTGCCACCCATCTCGAGATCCGTCAGCTGCTTGGTGGCGATGTCCAGCGCCACGAGTCGGCTGACGGAGTTTCCTTCGTCCCGCGTGCTACATAGGACGGTCCCGGTGTCTGGGATCAGGGAAGGGAACATGAGCCCGATCTTCTGATCCTCCTTGCGGCTGATCTGCTCGGCCGGTTCGGTCCCCGTCGCCGACATTCGGAAGAGCTCTCCCTGATAGCTGAAATATAGATGGTCGTCGCTGCCCCATGTCACGCCGTCCATCGCCGCGGGGGCCGTTCCGATGTGGATGGCGGGCCCGCCTGTGGTCCGGATCTTCGCGAAGCGATCCGTATCGCGAAATCCGATCCACTGTCCATCCGGCGAGAACAGCGGGATTCCTCCACCCACCGTCCCTTCGACCGGCCTGGCATCGAACGCATCGATCTGACGCATGTACAACATGTCATCGGCGCCGGCCCCACCGAGCGTGAGGACCCGCGTGCCATCGGGAGAGACGGCAATCGCTCTGCCCGCGCCCTGGCGCGTACTGCCGGTGTTGGGGACCTCGAGCGTGAAGCGTCGTGTGAGTTGTGTCGATGGGTCGCTGCCCGATCCGAACAAAGAGAATCCGATCGCCACGACGGCGACAAGCAACGCCAGGCCGGCCACGATCCACGGTAGTCGAGACGCCTTCCGGGCGTCGTGCCGCACCGACTCCACCGGCCCGTCGGGATTGGCGATCGTGTTCTCGATGGCGATCCGTGCCTCGCCGATGTCCCTTAGCCTGCGCATCTTGTCCCGGGTCAGGCAACGATCGACCAGGCTGCTCATGGACGGAGGAACATCGGCAGGGATGTCGTCCATCGAGATCGGTGCACGCAGCACGTCGGCCAACGTATGGGAGACCGTCTCCCCCTCGAACAGGCGCTTCCCCGACAACATCTCGTGGAGCATCACTCCGAACGACCAGATGTCCGCCCGTCGATCGGTCGGTTGGCCGGACGCCTGCTCCGGGGACATGTACGACGCCGTGCCGAGGATCAGTCCGGCGACGGTGCCTGCGGAGGTCATCGTCTGCGAGGTCATCGGGTCGCTGGCGGTCGCCGGGTCGTAGGCCTTGGCCAGGCCGAAGTCGAGAACCTTGGCCTTGCCTTCCGGGTTCAACCGTACGTTGGCCGGTTTGAGGTCGCGATGGATGACGCCGCTCTCGTGGGCGACCTCCAGGGCCTCGGCCACCTCCCGCATGATCTGCAAGACCCGCTCGGCCGGAAGACGACCACGATTCATGGCGTCGGCCAGATCCTCACCGGGGATGAACTCCATGGCGATGAACCGATGCCCGTCCGCCTCGTGTAGACCGTAGACCCCCGCGATGTGAGGGTGGTTCAGGGAGGCCAGGACTCGTGCCTCACGCTCGAACCGCGCCAGTCGCTCCGGCTCCGAGGAGAATTGGGCCGGTAGGATCTTGATCGCCACGTCCCGCTCGAGAGAGGTATCCGTCGCCTTCCAGACCACACCCATCCCTCCCTCGCCGATCTTCTCGACGAGGCGGAAATGCAATAGTGTCTGGCCGGCTTCGATCGTCATGGGTCCGCCACTATAATCGACTTCGCGATGGGTGTCGCGGCACGCTGCCCGTCCCACAGCAAGAGATCCCATGACGCAATCCGACGACAAGAGCCGATCGCAGATCAAGCGGGAGTTTCGCGACCTGAAGGCGTTGGGGAAGGAACTCGTTGATCTGTCCGAGGGTCAGGTGCGGGCCCTTCCGCTGTCCGAGGAAACCCGCGACGTCATCCTCGCGACGAAGGGGCTGACCCGTAATGCGCTGCAGCGTCAGTTCCGCTACCTCACATCGTTGCTGTCTCATGAGGATGCCGACGTTCTGCGGACCGCGCTAGAGGGTCAACTCAAACCCCACGCAGACAAGGTGGCTGCATTGCATGAGGCCGAGCAGTGGCGTGATCGCCTGCTCGATCAGGATCAGAAATCGTTAGCGGAGTTCTTCGAGGACTACCCGGACTGCGACCGGTCTCAACTGCGCCAACTCGTTCGCAACGCCCTCAAGGAACGAGACCTCGGCAAGCCACCGAAATCGGCGCGCCAGCTGTTCCGCTACCTCCGACGCTGGACCGAGGCGGATCGTCCCCCCAGGTCGTAGACCAGGAACTCTCCCCGAAGCCCTGCGGAAGACGTCGGCTTGGCCATGGAGGGCCGTGCGTTGAAGGCTTCCCGGAATCCCTCGTTGGCGACGATGAACGCGGCGCGCCAGCCGTCGAAACGTTTCAGGGTTCGCCCGAGGTTGCGATAGAGAGCGAGCAACTCACTCTCCCGCGTCTGTAGCCGGTGCCCGTACGGCGGATTCGTGGCAAACACTCCGACACCGGCCGGTGCGTCGGGGAGATAGCTTGCGACTCGCTCCGGCGTCAATCGCATCGCGTCAATCGAATGCACCACGATCGACTTGTCGACCGCCCGCCCCGTCAGTCCCGACACCCGCAGATTCCCGATCATCCAGCCGATGCACTCCTCGTTGATATCGGAGGCCAGGATGAAGGGCCGTGTATCCGGATAGAGCGGCGGCGACTGGGACGGGAAGCCGCCGAAGACCGACATTCCGAACGCCGGCAGGTCCTCGGGCTTCCGAACCGCGAAGCCTCTCGCAAGCAACGCCGCCTCGACCGCGATGGTGCCACTCCCGGCCATCGGATCGACCAGAGGCTCGGCCTGGGGCATCCACTTCGACAGAAGGATCAGCTGCGCAGCCAGGGTCTCGCGCATCGGCGCCGGTCCCTGGGCCACCCGTTGCCCGCGTCGATGACGTGGGCCGCCGCCCAGGTCGAGGATGACGTAGGTCATCCGCTCGTCATCCAGACCGGCGCGACGCACGAGGATCTGCATCTCCGCACCGCTCGGCTGCACCTCCGCGTACCCGCCACGCTTCTGCATCGCCTGTTCGAACGCGCTCTTGATCGCGCCGCGCAACTGCAGAGGCGAGGACTCGAAGTCCTCGGCGCCCTTGACCTCGACCGAGATGCTGACCGATCGGCCCTTCGGAAGACGGTCGTCTACGGCCAACAGCGGAACCAGGTCGGCGACAAGGGGTTCCAGCCGGACGGCCGGCGACGACGCAAGCTCCCAACCGATCCGCGATGAGCTGCGGTGATAGCAGGCGGCGACCCAGGCAACCGACGGGTCGAAGGGATAGCGCAGCGCCGTCGATCCCTGGCGGGTCGGCTTCGGCACGCGAACCTTGAAGGGCGACCGCATGACCAGCCGTAACAGCTCGGACTCCATGACCTTGTTGGCGCCGACGGTTCCCTGCAATCGGAGGAACGATTCTGTTTGTGCCTTCATGAGGTTATGATGCCGTACAGAGCCGGACAATAGGGAACGAAAGTGACCCGCCGACGCCAGTGGAGAGAACCGATGCGTCTATCCCGTGCCTTGCTATCGATTCCGTTACTTCTACTCGCGGTCGGTTGTCCCAGCAGCAGCGACCCGCTGCTCGGAACCACCGGCTGCCCCGCGCTCGTTGTGTTCTCGCCGACGGAGGTCGACACCAACGCGACCCTGATCCAATCGAGCGAGGTGGCACCCGAGTATCCCGAGGCCGCCCGGGTCGCGATGATCGAGGGAACCGTCCTTTTGACGGGAGTCGTATCGGATCGTGGCGCGGTGTGCAGCCTGCTGCCGCTGACCGTCGATCCGGAGGGCTTGGAGTTTGAAGACGCGGCCATCGCCGCGGTGATGCAGTGGCGTTATGACCCGGCGACACGGAATGGCGACAATGTCGCCGTCGTCGTCACCGTGCAGGTCGATTTCACGCTCAACTGACGTCGTTGGCTACGACTCGTCGTCCGGCGGCGGCAGACGCCCGGCGTCCTTCAATGCCGCACGCAGCAGGTATTCCACCTGACTGTTGACGCTACGCAACTCGTCCCGGGCCCAACGACGCAACGCGTTGAGGACCTCCGGAGAAGTCCTCAACAGGAACGATTCGCGAGTTACCATGGGTGGCTACTGGTAGAGCGTGCCGGCGTTGACGACCGGCTGCGCGTGACGATCGCCACAGAGTACGACCAGCAGGTTCGAGACCATCGCCGCTCTCCGTTCGTCGTCGAGATGGACGATGTTGTCCCGTGAGAGGTGTTCGAGCGCCATCTGGACCATACCGACCGCGCCTTCGACGATCTTCGTCCGCGCCGCGACCACGGCGGCTGCCTGCTGTCGCTGGAGCATGGCCGCCGCGATCTCCGGGGCATACGCCAGATGGCTGATCCGCGCCTCGATCACCTCAACGCCGGCCTTACCCAGTCGCTCCTGGATGTCCGTTTGAAGCTGGTCGCAGACTTCCTGGGTGTTTCCACGAAGAGAGATCTTGTCATCCTGACTGTCATAGGGATGACGGGTCGCGAGGTTTCGTAGGGCCGCCTCGCTCTGGACCGCGACGAAGTCTTCGAAGTCGTCGACCTCGAACAACGCCTCGGCGGTATCGACGACTCGCCAGACTACGACGGCCGAAATCTCGATGGGGTTACCGTCGCGATCGTTAACCTTGGACGGCCTGCCCGCGCTGCGACGCTTGGCCTCGACCACCTTACCGGCGGCATCCTTCTTTTCGGGCGTGTGGATCGAGCCGGTCTCGAAGTTGCGGATCCGCAGCGAGACCTTCTTCTTCGAATAGAACGGGTTGACCCAGTAGAAGCCGGACTCGACGACGGATCCCTTGTAGTTGCCGAACAGCAGCATGACGCGAGCCTGATTGGGGGCGATGGCCTGGAAGCCGGCGAGAACGATGATGCCGGTGATGAAACAGATCGGCGCGATGATGGCGGCCGTCGGTGTCGGACCGCCGTTGCGGACGGCGTGGGTAATGAAAAGTATCGGTGTGCCGATCGTCAGGGCGAGACAGGCGATCAGGGCAAACCAGCCGGACATGGGGCGATAACGCCGTTCGGTACTCATGGGTGCTCTCTCCTTCTTTATTTTGATTTATATCAATATGATATCACTTTGACATCATTTGTCAAGAAGGGCACTATTTCTCAATAAAAATGTCCAGCGGAAGGATCGCCGTCACCCCGACGTTGGGCGCATCCACCAGCTGCCCGATCCGCAGATCGACGGCGACGCTGGCGACCAGAAAGGCCTGCTGACGGGTCAGGCCATAGGTGTCAACCATGTAGTCGATGATCTCCAGCAAAGCATTTCGGGCCGCCAGAGAGATGTCCTTCGAGAGGTTCGAGAGCTTCGCAACCACCGGCGATTCGAGGTACCGCATGTCCGGTGGAACCTCGCCCGGACTCTTCAGCGGGAAGCCGGTCGTTGCGTAGAACCGGCGTGACGGGATATCGAGCAAGGTCGATCGTCCCTCGTAGTGCGGGCCGCGGCTCAGCGTCGGCCCCTCCTTGATCAACTCCGTCGTCAACAGCACATCGGCGTCCATCTCGATGGCCGTTCCGGCGACCTCCCCGTCCCCCTGGGCGTAGTGAAGATCGCCCACGGCCAATCCGCATCCATCGATGTAACACGGTAGATAGATCGTGACGCCCACGCCGAGGTAACGGATGTCCATGTTTCCGCCGTGCTCCCGTGGCGGAATGGTTCTCAGACACTCGTCCGTCTTGGACCCCTCGTCGCCACAGACTTCGGCGGGCGATGCGTGAGTCGGATGCGGAAGACGGACCGCCCCCCCGACCGCTGCCAGTTCAGCTTCCCGTGCCAGCATCGCGGCATGTTGTTCAACTCCGGGCAGGACAGTGACGACGCCCGGAAAACTGCCGTTGGGAATCCGCACACCGGGAATATCGTCCGTCACCGCGTGATTACGATCGAGACGCCACAGAATCCGATACGGTCCCTCGACGACATCGGCGACAAACCCGCTCCCGGTAATCAACGTGAAGCCGTACTCCCCCGGATCGATATCCAGCAGCGTGACTTTGAGGACATCGCCTGCTTTTGCGCCGTCAATATGGATGGGTCCGGTCATCGGGTGGACAGTGCCGAATTGGCTATCGCCAAGACGAGGATCGGGTGCGGCCGACGGAGCGAGATCGAAGTCACTGGCGTTGCGGGTGCGGAGCAGGATCTTCTGTCCGGGTTTCGCACGTGCCGTCATCGGGATCTCGGGGTGGATCCGGTTGATGCACTGGGGATCCTCGTTACAGTTGCTCCCCTCACCACCGACGACAAGGATCTCCGCCCCTGATGCCGTCGTCACGCACATCAGGATTAGAAGTGAGAGAACAGCCAGTTCAAGTCGTAATAAGCGATTCAATTCGTTACCTCCGCACTTGCCACCGCGAGAAGTCAATCGTCGAGACTCTGCCAGAGAACGTGGACGAGCATCCGCTTCCCGTCGTACTTCGCCAGATGGAAGTAATCGACTCCCCACTCCGCGGTCAGCCTGTCGGCGGAGCGACGGGCAAAGCCGAACTTCTGGAGATCCGGATGGACGCTGCGCTTGATCAGCTCCGGCTTGAGCTCGTAAAGCCCTTCGACGTAGTCCAGCACGGCCCGCTCCACACCGGCGTGGTCTTCATCTGATTGGGCTGAAATTGGAGGCCCCGTCATGAATGCGGCCGCGACCAGGATGGATAGTGCTACGTGTCTCATTCTGCGGCTCCTCGCTCATTTAGGTCTTCTAGAAGACGGGTTCCCAGCGGATCTTCAGGATACTCCGAGACGAGAATATCAAGCATCTCGACCGCGGCCTCAGGGGCGCCGTCGCGCACGGAGCGCATGGCCTGGCAGGCCATCGTCTCCCGTGCCACCTGAACAGATGGGTCTTCCTCGCGCATCTGTCCATACCACTCCATGGCATCGCCGATGTCGTTGTCCCACAGCCGATCGACGAACGGCTGATCGGTGACGTATCGATCGATCTGCTCCCGAAGTAGCGCATCCAATGCCGCTCGATCGAACCATCGACCGCTGCTCACGACGCCCGTAATTTTTCGACTGTTTTGGATGTCGACCAGAGGGTTGGCGTCCAGCAGGACCAGTTCGGCGGCAAGGCCCTCTCTTACTCGCCCGGCGAACCCCCGCCCGACAACGCTGTCCCAGCCGTTGCGAGTCCCGACCTCGAGTGCCTCGTACGGTGTCAGGCCGGACGCCACCAACAGGGCCAGCTCTTCATGAACGGCGTGGCCGGGGATCGATCCCGTCGCGTTGGCGTCCGTGCCCAGCAACAGTGTCACGCCCTCGTCACGAAGCGCGGTGACCAGTGCCTGTTGCCGGCCCAGGTACTCCCCCATCCAGGTCGCGTCTTCCGGGTTGAACTTCCTCTTGTACTGGTTGTTCGACGGTCGAAATGCCCGCCGGGAAAACGGACCGGCCAACTCCAACGGGATGCCGGAAAGCTCGGCGTCCAGGTCTGCCACCTGACGCAGGATCGAGCGATACATGGCGAGAGCCGGAGCGACCTCGACGCCGGCCTGCCGCGTCGCGGTCGCGGCGTCCCGCTCCCACCCGTCGTTGTTGTGATGGGCGTACCAGGTGTAGAGGTACTCCTCGGCGTGGGAGATCTCCCGGATCGCACCGACGGACAGCGACGCTTGCAGATCCAGATTCCGTGGCGCGTGGCCGACGACGGGCATCCCGAACTCGCTAGCGGTTCGACCGAGTGCTTCCAGGCTCTCGACGGATAGCTCCCCATGGATCTTGATGCAGTCGTAACCGGCGTCGTGTTGCTCTCGCACCGCGTTCTCGGCATCGGCGACCGATTGGATCGTCGGCAGGTTCGTGTAGGGACCACAAGTCTTGAATCGTGGACCAATCAACGTCCCATCATCGACGAGGTCCCGGACATAAAGGTGGTACGGCTGCCCCTCCATGTTCCTGACGGCGCCCACACCATGGGCCAGGAGTACCGACAGGTCGCCGACGTCGTCGAGATGCACGTGCGTGTCGACAAACGACGGCAACAGGAACTTGCCGCTACCGTCGATTCGCCGGACGTTGTGTCGGGCATCTTCACCATCGGGTCCGACCATGGAAACGATCTTTCCGTCCTCGATCACGACGGTTGCGATCCGCTCGTCTCCAACGCCGGTCATCGGAATCACGGTGACGTTCTCGATGACGAGCCTTTTGATTTCCGGCGTGGGTGGGGTCCGACAACCGGACGCCGCGATGACCAGCATCCACCCGACCAGGACCACAACTGCTCTATTCACAAATTTCCCCCATCCGTCCCAATTGTACGCGCGGCCCCCTCGAATCGACGGGCGGTTGCCAGGGTTTTTACGGATATGCTGGAACCCGTTCCGTTCCGGAGAGTCCCACCGTGTCCACGAAGTCCGAAAAGCGATTTCTTCTGAGCGTCGATCCCGGGCTCGAAGACGTGGTCGTAAGCGAGCTTCACGAGCAATCCCGGTCGTCCCGAGCCACGGAGAATCCGTTCGGTCTCCCGGGGCAGGTCCTCGTGGAAACCGACGAACCGGCACCGCTGCTGCAACTCACCACGATCCATCACGTTCTCGAGGTTCTCGCGGAGGAGCCGGTCGAGGGGCTTGCCGATATACAGAGCGTTCTGGACAAGACAGCGTTCGACCTGCTTGGCGACGCTGGGTCGTTTCGTGTCACGTCGAACATCCTCGGTGACATCGGCCTTGAGAAGTTCGAACTACAGAGGGCCGCCGGTGCGGCCCTCGTCCGCCGCTTCGCGACGCCCGTCAGCCTCGAGGAGTTTGACGTCGAGATACGGGTCGATCTCTACGACCATCGCCTGGTCGTGGGTGTGTCGCGCACCCGCCCCTCGCTGGGAAACCGCGTTCGTCGGGGACGATCGTTACGCAGTTCGATGAAACCGACCATCGCAGCAGCGATGCTTCGTCTTGCCGGTGCGCACAGTGGGGCCGGGAGGCTGATCGATCCGCTCTGCGGCGCCGGAGTCATTCCGGTCGAGGCCGCGACGACCAACCCGAGCCTCGAGATCGTCGCATCGGACTGGGATACCGATACGGTCGAGACGGCGCGTGGCACGTTGGCGAACCACGGGATCCCCCTGGAAGTCACCACCGCCGACGCACGAGAGTTAGACCCGGAGTCTGACGGTCGGTTCGACTACATCGTCACCGACCCACCCCACGGGCTGCGTCAGGCCCGACGGGCGCGACTGGATGTCCTCTACGCCGAGCTGTTGGCGGCGTTCGAGCGGGTACTCGCTCCCGATGGACGAATCGCCATCATCGTCGTCAAGTATCGTCTGTTCACGGCGGCGGTCCAGAGTACCGGACTGCGAATCGTGGAACATCGTGCGGTGACGACGGGGAACGTGCAACAGCGGATCTTCGTCCTCGCCCACGGCGACTACCAGTCCACGACCCTGTAGTCCTTCAGGAACGCCCCCCAGGTGTGAACGCCGGTCGTGATGCCGTCGAAGATCGGATCCACGATCCGTGCCGCGCCGTCGATGATGTCCAGCGGCGGATGGAATCCCTGCTCGCGCTTCTTGCGCTCGGCGATGACGGCAGGGTCCTCGTCAGTGACCCATCCGGTATCCACGCTGTTCATGTGGATGCCATCGCGGAGATAGTCTGCCGCAGAGGTCCGGGTCATCATGTTCAGCGCAGCCTTGGCCATGTTGGTGTGAGGGTGACGGTCGGTCTTGTGCCGACGGGAGAACTGTCCCTCGACGGCCGAGACGTTGACGATGTGTTTGTCGCGGTTGTCGGTCTTCCGCATCAGTGGCTTGAGTCGTGCGTTCAAGATGAAGGGTGCGACGGAATTGACAAGCTGGACTTCCAGAAGTTCGACCGCCGACACGTCGCTCAACCCAAGTCGCCAGCTATTCACTTCTCGCAGATCGACCTGCTGCAGGTCGGCGTCCAGCTGCCCGGCGGGAAACAGGTGAGAGCCGCGGTCGTGGTCTTCCTCGAGCAGAGCGATCTGCGATAGGGTCGCCGGTAGTAGGGCCCGGGCGTGCACCGGCAACTGTTCGATCGGTTCCGTCTCTCCATCCATCAGGTGCTGGTAGAACCCCGGCGGGCGGCGGACGGTCTGGCACGCATTATTAATGATGAAGTCGAGCCGCGGGAGATGGTCTCGGAGAAATCTGGTGAACGACTCGACGGCGGGTGTGTGACGCAGGTCCAGACCGAAGATCTCCAGCCGGTCGGACCAGCTGGAGAAATCCTTCTCGGACTCGTAGCGCTTCGCAGCGTCCCGAGGAAAGCGGGTACTGACGACGACCCGGGTACCGGCACGAAGCAACATCAACGCCGCCTGATAACCGATCTTCACCCGGGCGCCGGTGATGAGGGCGACCCGTCCAGCGAGATCGGCGTTCGGCGTCCGTTTCGCCCAGTTCAAGTCCGCGCAGTCGGGACAGAGCGCGTCGTAGAAGAAGTGCAGTTGCTTGAACTGGGTCTTGCAGATGTAGCATGGGATCGATGCATCAAGACGAGACCCGTCGGCAGGTGTCTCGACGTCGTCAGGTTCGTTGCGACGAGTCTCTCCCCCGCTCTCGATCATCCCACCATGAACCCATGGCGCGAAGACCGGCCGACGGCGGACCTGACGGATCCCGGTCTGTTCGAGCCGCTCCTCGTCCCGCTTCCGATGCCTGGCCTTGCGCCGATCCGACGCGGCCGTCGCCAGCGCGTGACGATCCCAGGGTCCGGGTCGCGCCACACGCCCGGCGGCCATCAAAAATTGTCGGCGAGAATCCTCCGGCAGCGTTGCGAGCTGATCGTAGGCCTCGGCGATCTCCTCCAGAAATTTCGTCGCTGCAGCGATCTGGCGGGCGTACTCGTCGTCGTCGCGTCGGGTCATCAACCTAGACTAGCGCAGGGAATCGCTCTTTCGGGAACGGCGATCGGCGTATATTTGAGGTTGCCGCTACACTTCCCGAAGATTGAAGGAGAGCCGATGATGGAATCGCCTTGTTTTCGTGGTGTCGTCGCTGCTGCCTGCTTCCTGCTATCCGTCGGTCTGGCCGCCGGGGACGAGCCGGCCTCCGAAGCCCTGGGCCGCTACTCCGACCGCACGCTGGTGGTCGGCATCGAGATTGACCGAGACGAGGCGCGGATCCTCGGCTACACCGTCAAGCCCCGCGCCTTCGTTCGCACCGCTCAGACCGAACCCGTTCGCAGCTACGAAGAACGGAACGAGGTCCAGATCGAGGTCAGTCTCGTAAGCGATGACGGGACTCGCTACACCCGGCGGGTGGGCGCCGGCATGGTCTGTCTGTCTCACGGCCCCTACGACGAACCCCACGTCGAGGGCGACACGATCCGCATGCATCGCGACTCGTTCCTGGTTGAGCTGCCGGAGTTGGCCGGCTTCGACACGATCGAGGTGGCCTACCACGAGAACGAGCGTGGCCAGGCGGCACGACGATCTCTTGGCGCGCTTCCGATGACCCGTCACAACTTCGACGCCGCCGGCCGTCCGGTCACCTACGACAGCCTGGCGATCGCGTCCACCAATTCCACGGATCCCGGAGCGTCGCGGTTGGCCAGCACCGTCGTCTGGCCGGAGAACCTTGGCGACACCGACATCTACCGCGTCTATGGTGACGCCGCCGCGGTCGGAAGCCGGATCAACATCGTCATCGTGCCGGACGGCTATCAGTACACAGACAAGGCTCTGATGGAGAGCCATGCCGACGCCATGGTCGCCTACTTCCGTGGCAAGACGCCCCACGCCGAGCACGACCTGCTCTACAACTACATCCTCGTCTACGCCTATTCGCGAGAGCAAGGGACCGACCAGTGCGACTGCGGGACCATCGTCGACACCGCGATGGGAACCCGGTTCCCGTTGTCCAATCCGACCTGTGGTCACAGCGACAATCGTTGCCTGTCCTACGGAGGTGGCTGCGACACAAACGGCACGGGCAACGTCGTCGCCGCCGAACTGCGGGCACCGGCCCAGGACGAGACGGTCGTGATGGTTAACACCACCCGCTACGGCGGCTGTGGCGGCTCCCGCGCGACCTACGCGGCCGGCAACGGTTCGGCGTTGGAGTTGGCGGTTCACGAGCTGGGTCACTCGATGTCCGGTCTTGCGGACGAGTACGTGTCCAACTCCGGCTGTGGGAGCTTTGCCGGCAACGTCAACACCTCGACCAACGGCGTCTCCGGCGCCTGGTCCGAGTGGATCGCCGACATCGGCTCGCCACGCGAAGGCGCTCAGTACTGGGGCCAGTGTATCTATCGCCCGGAGGCAGATTGCGAAATGCGCAACCTGAACCAACCGTTCTGTCACGTCTGCAACCAGCACTGGTCGTTGTGGTCGTTCGCTCACTCCCGGGTCAACCCGACGGCGCCACTGGAATCGATGACGCCTGCAGCGAATGTGAACACGAACAGCTTCGTTCAGCAGGACTTCTCGATCACCACGCGTCTGCCCGCGCCACCGGCGACCCACGAGATTACCTGGACCCTCGACGGCCCCGGGCTGCCCGGTCCCACCCTCGTCGCCAGCGCGACCGAGGCCTACTCACACACCTTCACGTTGGCTGGCCAGTACACGTTGACCTGCGAGGTGACTGCCGATACCAACTTCATCAAACCGTCACGCTACGGTTCCAATCAGGATGTGGCGGCCTGGACGATCGACGTAACCGCGCTCCAACCGCCGATGGAAATTGCGCCACCGGGGTCGGTGGAACCGTTGCGTTTTGTCGATGCCGACAATCTCGCGTGGGAAGACGGTTCGTCGGGTGGTGCTACTTCCTACAACCTCTATCGCGGAACGTTGACCGTACTGGGTGGGTCGTACGGCAGCTGCGGACAGCCGAGCCTTCAGTCACCCGCCGCGGTCGAGGCCGCCGATCCACCGGTCGGGACCGGCTGGTTCTATCTGGTGACCGGGCGTAACGCCGCGGGCGAAGGACCGATGGGGCTGGACTCCGAAGGCACCGGGCGGACGAACCTGACGCCTTGTCCCTAGCCCGACCCTAGCTCCCGACCCGCGCGCAGATGGCGTACGCCGTGAAGGGTTGACTGGCGCTGTCTTCCGCATTGAGGCATCGGTAACTGGTATCCGAATCCGGATACCCGTAACAGATCGTGTCATTGAGACCGCTACAGTTGCAGCCACCGCCGATGACTTTTCTTGGGGCGGTACAGGTAGCCGTTGTGGTCCCCTGATAGCAGCTCCACGACGTGCCACCCTGTAAGCAAGATGAGGCGGTCGCACTCGTGGTGCCTGCGGCGGTCACACGCTCCCAGCCGATGTTTGCAGTTCCCGCCACGTCCAGGCTGACGGTCAGGTCCACCTCCGACGAGGTGACAGTCATTCGATTGCTGTTTCCGGTGCGAAAGTACATCGTGCCGTTGATATTCGGGACGTTCAGGAACGTCGAATCATTTCCGGCGAGGAGCGTGTAGTTGCCCGCTGTGTTGTTGTAGAACGCCGACAGCGTCGCGGACTGACCGGGATACTGACCGATCGTCGCCCCGGTGAACGCGTCGAGGTTGCCGCTGAACGAGATGTCGTCGTTGGCGTAACCGTAGGAGAACACCTCGGTGTCCACGTTGTTGTTGCGTCTGAAGAACGTGATGCGATCGGAGCCTCCGGTGATGTCCGGGCTGTTATCGCCATCGTAGGAGAACCCACCGCCGTAGAGCGGACTCTGCCCGGCGAAGAACAACCCACCGCCCTGGCTCTGTCCGGTTGCATAGATCCGGGCCACGTCGCTGTCCGCGCGATAGACATGGAAATCCTCCGCCGGGTCGACGCCACCGCCGAGTCCCACCCCCGTGTCGAAAAACACCTGACGAATGTTGGACGGCAGCAACGTGCTACCGGCCCAGTACGGGATGTCGCCTGGATCCAGCGCACCGACCTGCGGGTCGTTCTCGACGCCTACGCCGACGTCGTCCGCCTCACAGGTGACGGTGCCGTCTGCGGCGACGGCCCGCATGAAGTTGTTCGGTGCGCAGCTTGACACCACACGTCTCTGCCACAGCGTCGACGGGAGGCCACCCAGTCCTTCGCTGTCCGAGGACAGCCCCGCATAGGCGGCAGACCCCATCTGCTGCCGCGGTGCCAGCGTCTCGCCGCCGACCGTGATCTCCAGGTAGCGGCTACCGCCGCTGACGAAGACCGACGGCGTAAGTGGCGTTCCGTTGCTGCCGAGTAGCACGCTGAAGATGCCGTTGTTCACATCGACCGAGGCCCAGACCTCGCTCCACAGCTCGACCCCACCGACAGGGTCATCCCAGATGGCGAATTCCATCGCAAGCGTCGCCGTCAGCGGGTTCTGTTGGGGGCTGTTGTCGGTCAGGCGACCCTGATAGTTGACGAGGGACGGCACCTGGGCCATCGCTATTCCACTAACGAGAAGTATGAGCGACAGTAGGCAGATTCGGCGAAACGAAATCGAGCTCATGGGGCTCCTCCTGGCGGGGCGGGCCCCGGCGCAGTCGCGAAGACGCGATAGCAGTTCAGACCCGTCGTGCCGACGGTGTCGTCGTCATAGTCGTTGGTGTTTACCTGTGCGAGGAATCCGCCGATGATCGCCGTGCAATCGATCGAGCGATAGACGCTGTAGGGATCGTTGTTTCCGGACCAGCTCAGGTCGATATCCTGGGGGTCGATGGCGTCCTTGTCGACGGTCAATACCACCGGGACCAACCCCGAACCGAGATACGAGAAGAAACCCGACTGCAGCACGTAGGCCGGCGACGCACTGGTGCCGATAGTCGCCTTCTGCACGGCGGCGCCGTTCATGACGTAGCTACCCGATGAGGACTCGGTCCCGGCGCCATCGACGGCGGTCTGCTGGAGAACGTAGCTGGGAGAGGATGCGACCTCGGCGAGGGCGGGTCCGGTGCAGAGGACGGCGATGAGCAGCATCCCGAATACAACCTGGCAGAACCCTTTCATGGATCTCTCCTCCTGAGATCGACATAACGCTATGGGATTCTGAAGGTACGACCGTTGGCAGGATTTGTCCCTCCCCCAAAATGGGGAGGACCGCGGTCCGTCTAGAGGTCGCCCGGCCCCTGGGTGGGTGCGAGCTCCGAGAAGACCATCTCATACGTCTCGAGGGCGGCGGCGTCCCAGAGGACGAAGCGAAGCAGTTCCAGTTCCGAGTGACGCCCCACAAACTCGAAGGTGATCCCCAGGGAGATCCGTGCCGCCTCTTCCATCGGGTAGCCGTAGGCACCGGTACTGATGGACGGGAGTGCGACGGTCTTCAGGTCGTGCTTGACGGCCAACTCCAACGCACGGGTGTAAGCCGATGCCAGCAACTCGGGCTCGCCCTGTTTCCCGTCGCGGTAGACCGGGCCGACGGCGTGCAGGACCTTCTTCGCTGAAAGATCTCCGGCCGTCGTCGCCACCGCCTGCCCGATCGGACAGCCGCCGATGGCATCACAGGCCGCCATGATCGACGGTCCGCCAGCCTGATGAATGGCCCCATCGACGCCGCCACCGCCGGAAAGCTCGGGGTTGGCGGCGTTGACGATGGCGTCGACCTCCTGTAGGGCGATGTCGCCCTGGACGAGTTCGACGAGGGTTGTACCGATCTTGAAGCTGACTGCCATGAAAACCCCGTAGTGCGATCTCCAGGGTAACTCAAGACCGGGCACCCTCAAAGCCTTACGGTTCTGGTAACCTTGCCTTATATGAATCTTGAGCCCGGATCGACTCTTGGGCCCTACGAGATCGTGGCCCAGATTGGCGCGGGCGGCATGGGTGTCGTCTGGAAGGCCTTGGACCCGTCGCTGAAGCGACATGTGGCGATCAAGATCCTTCCCGCCACGCTGAATGCCGACCCGCAGTGGCGTCAGCGCTTCCAACAGGAGGCGGAGGCGGCCGCCGCCCTTCAGCATCCCAACATCGCCGTGATCCATCAGGTCGGTGAGCACGACGGCAACCCCTATATCGTCATGCAGTACCTGGACGGCCAGACCCTGCGACAGATCCTTCGAGAGGGCCCCATGCCGACAAGGCGATGGCTGGCCGTCGGCGTCGGCATCGCGGACGGCCTGGCCCACGCGCAAAAAAACGGCATCGTTCATCAAGACCTGAAGCCGGACAACGTGATGATCACCACGGACGGCCAGGTCAAGATCCTCGACTTCGGCCTGGCCAAGGTGATCGGGTCCGGCGCTGACGATGGCGAGCCGAGAGATAACGGGAAGATCTTCGGGAGCCGCTCGTACATGTCGCCGGAACAGATCCGCGGCGAGAAGATCGATCATCGCAGCGACCTGTTCGCGTTCGGTGTCCTGCTCTACGAGATGGCGGGCGGCTGCGTCCCCTTCCGCGGCAAGACCGACGAGGCCGTCCGACAGGCGATCACGGAGGAGGAACCCGCGCCGTTGTCGGATCGATCCGACGGCATCCCGACGGAAGTAGAGCGGGTCGTACGGAAGGCGATGGAGAAGGAACCCGAACGGCGCTACCAACACGCAGACGAGTTGGCGACGGACCTTCGCAATCTGAAGCGGGACCTTTCGACCGGTCGAGCCACCATGACGTCGGAAGAGGGCCCTTCCGGGCTCACCAACTACACGCCGGTCCCATCCGCTCCGTCGCCCACGCCGACGCCAACACCGACTCCCCGACGCCGCTGGCCGGCGATCGCCGGCATCGCGGCCGTGATCATCGCGGTCCTCGGGACGATCTGGTGGCAGACCCGTCCCACGGGAGAGCCGGTCCCGGTCCGAGCAAACCCCGGCACCGATCGACCGCTGGCGAGCCGCAAGCAGATGATCGCCGTCCTGCCCTTCGAGAATCTCGGTGACGCCGATGACGAGTACTTCGCCGTCGGCATGACACAGGAGATTACAAGCCGGCTTGCGTCGGTGGTCGGCCTGGGTGTCATATCGAGTAAGAGCGCGATTCAGTATGCGGACACCGACAAGACACCTGCCGAGATCGGAGCCGAGCTCGGCGTCGACTACCTGCTCGAGGGTTCCGTTCGCTGGGCCCGATCATCGGGTGGCAAGAGTCGTGTGCGGATCACGCCGCAACTTGTCAACGTTGCGGACGAGACCGCCGTCTGGTCGGACACCTACGACGAGGTGATCGACGACATGTTCACCCTGGAGTCGGCGATTGCAGAGAAGGTGATCGATCATATCGGCATCACACTCAGTGGCAGCCGCTGGGCAGACGATCTCCGCAGCACCGATAACCTGGACGCCTATCGCGCTTACATGCAGGGGCAGCACCTCCTCCAACTCCCGATCTATACCGAGGAGACCTACAAGGACCAGATCGCGCTCTTCGAAGAGGCGATCGAACTCGACCCCGAGTTTGCCGCCGCCTATGCGGGACTCTCACGAGCCCATGCAGCGCTCTATCATTTTGGCCACGATCGCACGATGAAACGCCAGGAGCTGGCGAAGAAGAGTGTCGAGAAGGCCCTTGAGCTGGCACCCACATCGCCCGATGTGCATTTCGCCCTGGGGAACTACTTCTACTGGTGCCACAAGGACTACGAACGGGCGCTCGACTCCTTCGCCTTCGTGCAGGAGCGGATGCCCTCGAAGCTCGAGGTTCTGGAGTTCGTCGGCTTCATCTGGCGTCGACAGGGACGCTGGGAGGAGGCCGCCGGCAATCTGGAGCGAGCGATCGAATTGAATCCGATGGACGCCAACGTACGAGGCGAGTTGGGGTCGACCTACAACTTCCTGCGACGCTATGACGACGCGCTCGCACCGCTGGATCATTCGATCGGCCTGCTCCCCCTTCAAACCTCCGGCTACTTTGAGAAGACCTTTACCTACTGGATGACCGGTGACCTCGAGGCGGCTCGCGCAACCCTCGAGAGGATCCCACCCACCGACCATCCGGCCATGGACTGGTACTGGTTCCGACAGCAGATCTACGAACAACGATACGAAGAAGCATTGTTACGACTCGAGGCGAGTCCTGTAGAGCTGATGGTCTACTTCCGAGCCGTCCGGCCGAAGGCCTTGTTCCTCGCAGAGCTCCACGACCTGATGGGTCACAACGAGCGGGCACGTGACAGCTACGAGCAGGCCCGCCAGATCCTCGAGCGCGAGATCAAGAGACAGCCCGACGACTACCGTCTTTACAGCGCACTGGGTATCGCGCTTGCGGGGTTAGGCGAAGACGCCGACGCGATTCGAGCGGGCACCAAGGCGGTCGATCTGTACCCCATCGCGCGGGATGCCGTTTTCGGACCCCAGGCCGTCGAGGCGCTGGCCCTGATCTATGCACGTATCGGTGAAGATGACCTGGCGCTGGATCAGATCGAGCAACTGCTTTCGATCCCATCGCTGGTTTCGGTGCCGATGCTGGCGGCGGACCCGCGGTTGAAGAAGCTCCACGGGAACGCGCGATTCCAAGAGCTCATTGTCGATCGCTAACGGCGGCGTAGACTAATACCTGCGCCGCTCGACCCGGAGACCCCATGACCGCTCAACGTCGTTTCATAGGATGGATCGTCTGTTTCGTCTTTCTTCCCGGCATCCTGCAGGCCGGCTCGGAGAAACGACTCCGTCGTGCGTTGGATTGGCCGACGGTGGATCTCTCCGGCTACGAGCGGGTCTTCGTCGAGGACTGTGAGGTCACCGACCCGGAGGCGCCCGAGCGCAAGATCCAGGACCTGGTCAAGACGGTACCCGCACGGTTGGCCGACTACATCGACTACGCGATCGATCGCGACCTGTTCCCGGAGGTCTTGCGCCGGGCACCGAAGAACTCGGAGAGCGGCGTCGTACTACGGGTGAATGTCACCCGTTACAAACCAGGCAGTTTTACCGCCCGGTGGCTGGTGGCCGGAACCAGTTCGGCCAACTTCGAATTCGATGTCACGCTGATCGACGCCCAGACGGGGAACACGCTCCAGACCTTCTCGGAGACGCGCAGCTTCAACTGGGGCGGCCTGACCGCACGAAGTATCACGTTGATCGAAGAGCGGGCTGCGGTCGAATTGGGCGCCTACCTCTCACTGTCCAAGGGGATGGAACCCGAGGCAGTCCTGGCCAGACTTCGCATGCCGTTCGACGGCGACGGCCCCCCGGAGATTCCCCACGGCACGGTCTACATCATGCGTCCGCAAGGGATGGTCGGCGGCGCCAACCGCTTCCGCGTCGGCATCGATGATGTCACCATCGGGGAGTCGAAACGCAACACCTACCACATGGCCTACGTCGCCCCCGGCGAACACCGGGTCTGGTGGGGTCGCGACAAGTGGCAGAGGGACACCGCCGTCACGATCGAGTCGGGAAAGGACTACTACTTTCAGGCGATGGGCCTGAAGGAGATCCCGCCGGCGAAGGCCCTGAAGAAACTGAAGGATTGCCGACTCATACGTACGATGGACCTGACGGATCGGCCGTAACCCGAGACGACGTCAGCCGTTACTCCAGTTCCATTTCCACACCGCCTGCGAACCCAGCCACGATGTTGTAGACAAACGCCGTGAGTGCGCCCATCACGAATCCCATCACGCCGTAGAACAGGGGTAGGAAGATGATCGCTCCGACGCCGAAAAGCATCCCGATGAACGCGCCACCGTCACTTTGACTGGCCGCCACTCCCGCGCCAAGCAACGAGAACAATGCAAAGAACGCTCCACCTATAAGCCCCAGGACGGCATACAGCGCCCCCGTGATCTTTGCGCACGACAACACTCCGAGGCTCTTTAACACCATGATTCGATCTCCTGTGGCGGACGAGTACTTCGGGGCAATCGTACTCTAGTTCACGGACGATCGAACTCCGATCGGACCATCTTCAACGTCTGCGATTGCCATCGAGCACCGGGTCTGCGAAGATCGCCCACGATGAGTGAGCAACGTACCGGTATTGCGGTGACTCTCTGGCGGCGGCGCTTCGATTTTCTGGTCGGAATCCTGGGCGCCATCATCCTTGGCCTGATCGCTTTCGCGATCATCGGTCTGCTGCCACCGGACACGGTACCTGGCCAGGCGCGAGTCCAGCACGCGCTCGACTCCAATAGCTTCCCGTCGTATCTCGGACTCGTAGAACTGCTGCTCGTGCTGGCAGCTTTTGCGTTGACCGCCTTTCATTTCAGGCATCAGCGGGCGGCTAGTTTCATCGAACGCTTCAACTCTCCCGAAGTCATCTCCATGCGTGGTCGGGTCGATGACTGGCTGGCGGGATACGAAGAAAGCGCGCTCCGACAATCCGCCGATAAGTCAGGCGACAACGATCTTGATGATGAGACGTTGCAGCTGGCCCACATGGAGGCGCGCCTGCTGCTGGAACTCCAACGCGATCGCATCCTCGACAAGACCGTCAAGGCGTTTGCCAACCTGTTCCAGGAGGTTGGTGAGGCCTACGAGAATCGAACGGTCAGTCCGTCCTACACCCGACGAATGTTCGATTTCCTGGCACCTCATTACTGGCGACTCTTGCAGTTCTGGGTCGATGACTACAGGATCCAGGGTAGCCCGACGCTGTACTCCCGTTTCGGACAACTAGCAGAGACCATCGAGGAGGATCCAAAGAAGCTGGCGCTGATCCGTCGCAAGCAGTCCGGCGGCCCCCACGACTCCCCCACGTCGTTCGCATTGGAGCGTCGCGCCATGTTGACGGAGGCGTCGCAACCGAAACGCATCTTCATTTTCGGCTACGGATCGTTGATCGCATCTCGCAGTCGCCAACATGCGGTGGCCGATCAGGAGTTGCGCACGGCGGTGCTCCACGGCTACGCCCGAGCCTGGAATACGGTTGGACAGGTGATCTTCGATGACGACGAGGAGTCGAGTCCGGTGCTGTTCCTCGGACTGGCGTTGTCCCGCGACGGAGCTTGCAACGGTCTTCTAGCCG
>Ga0224508_10000234_pt1 | contig 56600 bp, 47 predicted proteins | sample SF_Jan12_sed_USG_4_FD_170157 | JGI IMG/M metagenome (GOLD analysis project Ga0224508, IMG submission 170157) | Sediment microbial communities from San Francisco Bay, California, United States - SF_Jan12_sed_USGS_21 | ecosystem: Environmental > Aquatic > Marine > Sediment | place: USA... | reverse complement strand
GAGTAGCTATGTGGCCGAATATGGCAACCGAAGATGTTGGCGCCGAGTGTGTGGCCAAGACCAAATGCAGCCTGCAATGCATAACCACATTCGGGACGATCGGCAACTGGCACGAGAATCACTCGCATTTTTGCATTCCTCTATGCGTCCAGACTGATTGGAGTGACAAATCCTGACGGCCTCACTGTTAAGAGGGAGCAATCAAGTTGCGTGAGGATGTTTTCAGCGCTATTACCCATGAAGAAACCAAATAAAATAATGGGGTCGAACCGCACTTTTTGACGCTGGCGTGTTCGGGAACGATCCTGCTTGAATTCGGCGTGCCATGTCAACCGCGTCACTTCCAGAAACACGTTGCTCAGAGCTGGGCGTTTGAGATTAACCTTCTCGCTCCGAACGCACCAAGAAAGTGCGGTTCGACCGTATTTCCAGGCCGTTTGAGATCAACCTTCTCGCTCCGAATGCACCAAGAACGTGCGATTCGACCCGTATTTCCAATTGTGTTTCGGTAACCCAGTATTGCGTGTAACCGCAATAGCGTGCATAAGCAGAGACGATTCAGACCTCAGCAAGGGGCATGCAAGGTGTCGGTGCCGTAGAAGACCCGACCAGAGATCAATGGGAGCCAGGGACCATGCAGCAAATAAACTCTAATCGAAAAATTGAGAGCGTGCAGGCACGGGTCCTGCTTCTCGTCGCCGGCTTGTTGCTGCTGTTCGGATTTTCCAGCCATGCTCTCGCGGCAAAACCAGTGTGTGGCAACTTTGTTTGTGAGGGCAACGAAGCAAGAACCTGCCCGGCGGATTGCGATGCGCCACCGCCGCCTCCACCACCTCCGCCGACAGGAACCGAATCGTGCGGCTGCGGCACCGGTCTCTCGGGTTCGCAAGCCGCGGCTGGACGCAGGTATTTCCGCGAGTTGGTTGTCGGATCGAATCCCGTAACCAAGTACGAAGTCCGTTTGCCAAGCAATTACGACGTGAGCAAAACAGGCGGGCATCCCGTGCTTTTGTACCTGCATGGATGGGGCGGAAATGAACGGTCATTGCCCGCGCCATTCGCGCGCCACGGCAAGAACCATGGCTACCTCATAGTTACACCAAGGGGTTACGGAGACGGCGGCAACAATTCCTGGAATGGATTTCGAAGCGCAAGACTCAATGAATGTCCCGTCGGCCATACCGCCCAGGACTGCAATGCCGGTCCTGCTCAATCACCATCGACTTGCGTTGATATAGACGGCGCCCAGCACAACTATTGCTACGACTCCTGCAAGGACAATAATGGTGAATGCCCGAAATGGGATGGGGCTAACGGCAACAGCAATACCTTTGGTGCGAGTTTTGACGGCGACTACACGTGCTACTGGACGACGTGCCTCGATTCAGTCGCGCAGATCGAGGCGCTTTTGAATGAACTCGAAAGTCTCTATTGCATCGATCGCAGCATGGTCTGGGTGAGCGGCTGCTCCAACGGTGGAATGTTCGTGTACGAGCTGGCAAAGGACAGCCGAACATCCGCCCGCTTCGCCGGCTATCTGCCCCAGGTTGGCGCCCCGCACCCCGGATTCAGCCAGTCACCGACGGCTGAAGTGACGCCTCCACGGTACTTCATGGGATTCTGGGGGCAGAGCGACGAAACCGTACCTGGAATGGCGAACTTCCCTGAACTGTTCGGTACTGACGTTGCTCTGGATACCAACTTTAATGGCTGGCTTTACAGGACCGCCCGCAGCATCACCACCGAGTGGGCGAACATGAACAGCACTACAACCGAGATCCCAGCCCCATCGTATTACGATGCCAACGCGTATTCTTCTTCTCTGGACTGCTCTGCGTGGCAAGGGGAGAGCGTAGGAGATGCAGAGATCGTGGAATGTTTTTTCCAGGGTGGGCACTCGTGCCCGGGTTTTGGCGACATGCCAAAAATGATGTGGGATTTCGCAGAAAGCCACCCGAATACCGGTGTTCCCGCCGCAGTGTGTCCCTAGAACCAAACCGGGTCGAACTGATTCGCTCGACACCCGCGGGCGCGCCACCGGCCGCTCGCGCCCTGCTCTTGTTTCATTCTGGTCAGGTACGCATATCCAAATATAACAGAACGTGCATCTATAGAAGTTCTATTCCTCTTGCATGGACATTTGCCCATCTCCTACTAATCTAAATATGGGATTGACTTCGCTGTGCTTTCTTCCGCCGGCGAGAAGGAGGGAGTATGAGTTCTATTAGCTACGCTTATCGCAAGCGATCTATACGAGTTTCGATGTTAGCCGTGTTGCTGGCGCTCACAGCGTGTGCCGAAATCAGTCTTATCAGCGACTACGATGCAGCAACCGACCAGCAGGTCACGAAACTACATCGCGATGTCGAGACTTTTTTCACTGTGCTCGAACGTAATCCAACCAAACCGGCGTGCACTCGAGCCAGTAACGATGCTTTTTATGCGCAAGCGACAACCGATATCAATCTGTTGATCGCCCGTAACGAGATCCGGACGAAAAACGACATAACCAAAAAGCAGCTCGTCGTGATGAAAGACAGCCTGGAGCTCCTGGAAGGGCTGCATGAGGTGGCCGATAGCGAGGACCGCTGTCTCGGTCTGGACAGCAATGAAATGCAGGCACTGAGAGGTGCCTTCAGTACAAGCTTCGGTGCGATCCTGAAGCTCGAGCTGGCCAAGAAGCGGGGTGAAGCCGAAGGCAGCGGAAACTAATTAGGAGAAGTGCGATGGCGAAGATTAACGTTGCAACACTAACAAAGCAGATCCGGGACGCGGCAAAGGGGGAACTGACCGACAAATGGCCGGAAATTAAGGACTACGCGAATACGGAGGCGAAGAAGATCGCCGAGACGATTAAAATGATTTCGATCATGACGGCCGCGGGCAAAATGTCTCAGAAGGCCGCCAAGATTCATCTGCGTATTCAGAAGAATGCCGCCACGACCGTCCTGTTGACGGTCGAGGGGCTTGGGCTGATAGCGGTGGAGAACGCGATCAACGCGGCGGTCAGGGTTATACAGGATACGGTCAATAAAGCGGTCGGTTTTAGGCTGATCTGACCGGAAGACCTTTATCAAGGCATGCCGTATGGCGTCGGGTCCAGGATCTCTATGACACCGTCACTGTCCGTATCGGTCCAACCGTACAAAGCCGGGCAAGTGATCAGGTTGTCGTCGGCGTCCGGATCTTTCGGCCAATGATGTTGCCAGCCGTGCGCGTGGCCGAATTCATGATGATACAAAGCCCGCGCAATCGACTCCCATTCCCTAGTCGAAACGTTCACAAAGCCCGAGCGGGCCGGCATGAACCAGGCGATGTAAAAACCGGCGAGCCCGCCGTCCGGGTTGGACGGGTCTAGGTCCACGACCGCGATGATGTAATGCAAATCGGGATCGTGCCCCTCGTCTCTGAGCATGTTCCGAACCTCAACAATGTTTTTCAGGTCCACCCGCCGGACTCTCGAACTGCGGATTACGATATTGCTGTTATCGTAGCGGATGATCGGCGTGGTGAGGCCAATCGAACTTGCATAGAGTTCATGGTCTCGATTGATACCCGCCTGCGCGGCTACCCACTCCGTTGTAAATTCTGTCGCCAAACTCGTATTGCGCCGATCAATACCCACCACCAGAACCTGGTTCGTGCCCTCCGGTCGCACCAGTACTTCGAAAACTCTGCCGACGGCGGTATCGCTGCCGCCGTCCAAGGTCATCTCATACACGGTGTTGCCGATGTAGAGAACGCTGACCCACTTATCCAATTCTTCGTTGTAGCAAATTGGCGGGGATTTCACTTGGACTCCGAACTCCTCGTCAAATCGTTCGATCATATGAAGGCCAACGACGACGCGGGTCCAGTTGATAGCACACGCTGGGACAAGCAATACGATTGCGATGCAGAATACGATCGTCTGTATAGTTGTTCGAAATCTCTTCAATGTTGTCACGACGTACCCCAAATCAACCCTGCAATTAAGAACCCCAAATTTCGGAGCAACAGCCAGGCGTTCTTACGAGCACCGAGCAGTCCAGGTTTAATGGCCGAGTGATTCAACTCGCGCGATCCACCGTCTCTGTGTCTGCCTATGCGGCGACCAGCTTTGCTCTATACCTTGTTGAGTATAAGTCACTATTTGCAGGCGGTTGGTTTGCCACGGGGCATAAATATAAAGTACTCCGTATATTTTGTTGCCCGAGACTTGATCCGACCGCAACTCAATTGGGCAAGTGTGGAATCCGATTGTGGATTCAAGAATTGAGGTTACGATTAAGAATCGGGTTCAGACCACATTAACGAGCTTGCACGCTTAGCAAATGTGGTCTGCCCCCTTTTATTTTATTTGCCCAACTTGTTCCTATTGCAACAAGGCCTCCAGTGCATCCGTTAACAAGGTGTAGACTTGCTGTTGCTCAGTACAGTCGGTGATCCAGTCTCGGCCCGGGCCGTTGCCGTCAGGTGCGCCTCGCAACGCGCATCCGTCCGTCCGCGCAATCGATTTCTCCAGTTTCTGGATCGCCTCAGTAGGATCTTCTTCCTGGATGGCAAGCATCGCCTGGCTGAGGAAGTTGATAAACGCCGTCTGGTTGCCGCCCGTGGTTACCTGTGCAGTATCCAGGACTTCGACAGACTCACCCGAAGATTCGATCTGGATCTCGGCAAAGTCTTCGGCAGTGGTTGCCGTAATCTCAAGCGAATCCGGGATCCCCGGTCCGATGAAATCACTGACCTCAAGTGTCACGACGTAAAGGCCCTCTATGTCGGGCGTTAGACCCGCCGTTACCAAGTCGGGAGTGCTGAGCGTAGCCAAACTGCCGACAGGCGCAGGGCCAAGTGTCCAAAGATAGGTCAGTGAATCGTTCTCAGGATCGCTGCTGTCCGAGCCATCAAGCACAACTTCTGTACCCGTAACTACGAGCTGGTTGTTCCCCGCGACCGCTGTCGGCGCCAGGTTGTCGCTACTCACTTGCACCTGGTCCGCGGCGCTTGGAAGTCCTGCCTCGTCGGTTACTACTAGCTCCACCACGTAGGTGCCGGACAAGTCGGCCAGAAAGTCCGGCTCCGGGTGAGCAACATCCGACAACACCGCGTTGCTGCCCGCAGGCTTCGAAACAAAGCTCCACGCGTAGACCAGCGCTGGCGAGGCCGTGTTGTCGTCGAACGAAGCAGTTCCGTTCAGGAAAACCGTGTCACCGGCGCGGATCGCTTGGTCTGGGCCAGCGTCGGCAGTCGGGGCGAGATTCATGTTGCCGACAGACACCGTCAGGTTGTCGATCACCGCAGCAGGGTGCGCACCGTCATAGCGCAGGACCATCCGGTCCCATGCCGCCGGGTCAGCGTTTGGCGACAAAAGGAGGTCGAGGTTTTGCAGTCCTGCCACCGGAGTGAAAGCCGTGTCGCCGTCGGTCAGATTGCGGTAGGAAACATCACCGATGCCGGCCCCCGCATTGGCCGTGAAGTCCATCTCGAGGCGCAGCCGTACCCAGTCTCCCGCGTCAATGCTCGCCGGAATCGAAACAACGGTTTGAGTTGCGCCGGTCGCCTGTCTGAACGTGAATTTCTGCGCCGCGTTCACGCCGATCCAGGGCGAGATCTTCGCCGTGTTTGTTGCGCCTTGAACGTAGAAGATCATGACTTGAGTTGCAGTTCGATCTACCTGCAGATCGACCTCGAAGAACACGTCGTTTTCCAAACCACTGAAGGCCGGCAAGCTGAAGCTCCCGTCATTGGTGCGAATCATGAGATTCAAGCCGGAGGAGCTACCGGGATTCGCGGCCACCTGGGTCAAGTTGCTGCCGGAGCCCACTCCCACCTGCAGACTCGCGCCGCTAAACACCGACCAGTTGTCCTGACCGACCAGGGCGCCAGGCGACAGGTCTTCGAAGTCATAGGTCACCTGCGAAGAAGGGGCGGGACCCAGAGAAAACGAAGTCAGAGGGCCCTGTACGGAACCAGGACTACCGCCGTCGGGATTCGAGACGTTTATGAATGCGATCCTTTGGAACTGTGGAAACCCGTCAAGATCCTCCGTCGAAGTTGGAAGGGCGGCACTTGTAAGGGGATCACTCACAACGTCTGCAGCTTTGTCAAAACCAGGGCCGAAAGCATTAAGCCGCAAATCTGGACCACCCAAATTAAATATTGGACCCTCCCCCGCTAGATAACCCCCCGCTACTTGATACCGGTCGCTGGTTGCAGGTCCTCCGAGCACACCCACCGGGGAGTTGTTACGCACTAAGATACTTTGATCGTGTACGATACTCTCGAACTCTTGTCCATCGATGGTCACTGTGTGAGAAATCAATTCATAAAAGCAGGGACCAAATTCCTGCTCCCCTGGGTCATCACAAAGCACTGCCCCGGTCGGTGTCAGATTGTCGAACACATAGGTGCCTGAAATAAAAACCGGTTCGGGGATTCTCGGTGGTGCGGCGCCCACCGTCGCTTCGTAGTGACCGACATAGGTCTGGGCGTGCGCAGGTACCCAGGCTCCGGCGAACAGTGCGAAAATAAAACCTGTAATGGCAAAGGACAGAGTTTTCATGACTTCCCCCTCGTCTGGGTGCTCTGGTGGAAAAACTAGCAGCGTGGGGGCTATTGTTGAATCCACAATTTGGCTCATTTTACTGATGCAAATGTGTCGGCAAATAAACCGTTAAGTGCCTGCAACCTAAGGACCTTGACGAGATGATGAGCAATTTGCATCAGTTGCATGATGCAAATGAACTAGTCCATTTCAGACAAGTGCGGGCAGATCAGGCCCCGCACCTCTAAGAAACGGTAGTTAGTGCCCAGCGCCGACGCGCACCGTGCGCCATGGGATAGCAGGCTGTATTAGTCTTAACTTCGTATTACTGCCGCGTGCTGTATAAATGCCAGCATTACTTGAACTGAGTGACAGACTTGGCGATATTAAACGGATGAAACGAGCAGTTATTAAAAGTCTTTGTGTTTTGAGTCTGTTGTTGGTTTGTATTCCGCAAGCCGCTTTCCCCATAGATAAGGTTGACGCAGAGAGTAGCAATGTACGACAGCTTGTTAGCGATTGGGCCGCCGCCTGGAGTACCGGCAGCTTCAATGACTATACCGCGTACTACATTGACGGATTCAAAGGCGATTTTTCTTCCAACGCTGCCTGGCGCGAGCATCGCCGTGGCCGTGTTGACGGGCGACGCGATATCAGTGTCCACATCGGATCGGTGCTTGTGCGATTCAATATCGACGATCCTGAAAAAGCCCAGGCCGTATTTGTGCAGTCCTACAAATCCAGCAGTTGGTGCGATGTCGTGGAGAAGACCCTTGACCTGCAGCGCACTGAGTTCGGTTGGCGAATCAGCAACGAGCAATCACAGACGCGCTCAAGCTGCTGATAACGATCTTGTCGAACTTGTTTGTGGGTTGTGATTTATTTACTTTGGCATCTAGTCGACAACTAGAAAATAAACATGACACTTATTAAACTGAAACTGCCGCCATATCGAGACGTCGATGCCAATCAAGTAAACTGGCAGTTACCGACCGACTGATACGCCCGCTTATGACTGAAAGTCTAAAATCCTTACTATTGATTCTGGTGGCCTGCGGGCTGGTCATCGCAAGTGGTTGCGATCGACGCATCTACACCAAAGACGGCGTGACCGATGGGGATGCCTTTTTTGTCCCGCCGGATGCGCTGACCGACAACAGTCCTGACACCAGGAGTTGGGTGGCGTACAGCCTGGGCCGCAGCACTTGCCAGTTGGCTGTCGGTGGAGACAATCCAGCACGCAATAATTCCTTCGATTGCGAACTCAAGGCGCGCAAGATTCTGGTGCGCTCCTGGCTCGAGCAATCCCGGGCCGAGTCGGAGGACGCGTATCTCGACGCGCTCACGGAAGTGAGCAATGCGGGTTTTCTCGGCGAGTATGTCTGGTTTTATCTGCGGCGCGCCGACTGGACGGCCCCCGATGACCTGCAGATGGAGCGTTTCGAGGCCTGGCGGCGCGAGCAACTGCGCGGTCACAAAGTGACGACGCGCCTCATCGGGTCATGGAACTATGCTTCCCCCTAACCCTTTCCTGGTCAAGCCACGCTGCCTGGCGTGAGCATCGCCGTAACCGTGACGAGTCACAAATCTGCATCATTTGCATGATGCGAATGTTTTCGGGCGAAGTACGGGCTAGACCAAACCCAGTTTGTGGCCTAGGTTGATCGCCGCAAACCGACTGTGCACGTGTAGCTTGTGGAGGATGTGCTGGGTGTGATTACGAACGGTCGCCGCGCTGATGCACATATCCGTGGCCACATCTTTCGTGCTCTTGCCTTGGGAGAGTAAAGTAAGCACTTCTTTTTCTCTTTCGGTCAGAGCGCCACGCTGGTGATTGGCCGTTGGCTGGCCGGCATTGATCGTTGTGGGACAGCCTTCAGCCGTTTCACAGCTGGGGCGGCATAAATGTACAAGCAGCTCATCACCGGGGCGATCGTAAACGACCAATGTTGTGACACTGAATTGCTTAAACTCGCTGGAAGCAGTCTTGAACACCAACTCGCTGGTCTTAACCGACTTGTGACGAAACGCCATCTCCCGCAGCGGACAGCCCTGACCACAATACTGGTTGCCAAACAAGTCCTGGCCGGCCAGGAGTTCCCAGCAATACTGGCCAACGGCTTCGGCTTCGGTGAATCCAAACGTGCTTTCGGCGGCCGGGTTCCAGGTGACAATCTCACCACTGTGATCCACCGCATAGGCAGGCTCACCGGTACTGAATAAGGTTCTTGATGCTCTCACCATGTCTCAGTACCCCAGCCATCCTTGCCTGAAAGCAGGCAGTTACGCTTGGCGCGTCTAGTTTCGACGGTGGACAACGCTTTGTCTATTCGTAGTTACCGAAGCTTTGGCGGCGTGTGTACGCGACTCGCCAGCGAAACGGAGACAGCATAGGGAGAACTATACAAAAGGAGTAACTATCGCATTTTTAGCGCATTGAACAGCGTTTTATGGTCGCCGCGTCCGTTAAAACGGTTTTCTTAGAGCCTGCTCATTTCTCGCATAAGCCGCCGAATGTCTTCCTCGCTTTGAATAACCTGGCATCGCTGACCAGCAATTCGTTTGGTGTATGTGCACTCGGCTCTTTTAGATGTGGAATCACCGCGTGTCATATACATGGCGTCATGCGTGGCACAGCCGGCCAATTGGATGGCCATCATTGTGCCTGCAACCAGTGTAATAATTTTCAAGCTCCCTCCGTGGCGATTCACGCCAATGACACTCATTCACGAGCTGCGTCCTTGCATTTCCAATGCTAGCGGATGGACATAAAACGATCTGTGATCCAGTCGAACCTTGATGAAAGTGCGGCGCGTGCGGCTCGAAAACAACAAACACAGTTCATACAAGTAGGAACGTGCACCAAGCTATTGATTATCTGGATGGTGGAGAGAAATGGGTTTGTTGCGTTTTATACACTACAATACGGCCGCCCAAAATAACTCTGAGGAAAGCCGATGATTCGTATCACAACCGCTGTATGCATCGGGTTTTTGTCTGTCACGGCGAATGCCCAATCGATACTGATCGAAAACGTACGTATTTTTAACGGCGTTGATGCCCGGTTGAGTGCGGGTCACGTATTGGTCGTCGACGGCATAATTAGAACGGTTTCAAAGAGCACGATTGATGCGCCAGACGGTGCGCTGGTTCTGGACGGCGCTAACCGTGTGTTGTCGCCCGGTTTCATCGATTTGCATACCCATCTTGCCGGCCAGAACCCGGCCAGCATGAAAAAGTACCACGCCACAGTGGCCGGGGCGCACGCGGCTAGCATGGCGAAACATTATCTCGATAGTGGGTTTACGACCATCCGGGATGCCGGCGGTACACACCCGGATTTCGCGCGAGCCATCGAAGCCGGCACGGTCTATGGGCCACGCCTGTTCCCTTCCGGTGCCGTTGTAACCCAGACCGGCGGGCACGGCGACTTCCGCTCAGCTCACGAGCCTCACCCAACACTCGTCGGCGGGACACCGTACCTCAATCATGACAGTTCCGTGCTTGCCGACGGTGTCGATCAAACACTCATGGCCGTACGTGAGAACCTTAAAGCGGGTGCGACGCAGATCAAGATCATGGGTGGCGGCGGTGTCATGTCGACGTTCGATCCGATTCACTCTTTGCAGCCCTCCCCTGCAGAGATCCGTGCCGCCGTGCAGGCTGCAGGGGACTTTGGCACGTATGTGCTTGCGCACGCCTACACCAGTGAGGCCGTACAACGACTGGTCGAAAACGGCGTCAAATGTATCGAACACGGTCTGTTGATCGACGATGCGACAGCGAAGCTTGTGGCGAAGAATGATGTCGTCGTCAGCACGCAGCTCGTCGTTTACCGCACACTGCAGGATCTTCCCGGCATCAGTGAAACAAACCTCGCAAAACTCAAAGTCGTACTCGCCGGACAGGAAAACCTGATCCGACTGATTAAGAAATACGACATTACCACTGGCTTTGCCACGGACTTCATCCAGGGCGGTTACACGATGCTGACACGCGAGCTCACTGAACGCGCACAATACTGGACGCCTGCTGAAATCATGGTTCAGGCAACATCGGAAAGCGCAAAAGTCATCCGGATGATCGGCAAGCTAAATCGCTGGGGCACATTTGGTGAAATTCGGGAAGGCTGGGTTGCAGACTTGCTGCTGATCAATGGCGAGCCACTCGAGGACATTTCAGTCCTGCGAGACCCTGACAATGCGCTCGCGCTGATCATGAAAGCAGGCGATATCGTCAAAAACCGGCTCTAGTTACGCCGGTGGTGGCCTTGTCCTAAGCACCGGGTTTTAGCACGTGCTCAATATGCTCCACGTATTGGCCCATCGAATGGTCCTTGAGTCCATCGGTACCCGGGTCGAGCAGATCATCAGCACGACCTTTTAGGCGATCAAGAAACCGTTTCCAGGCGCCCATGGCCTCCCGAATTTCGCCCTTGTTGTCGATATATCGCAACGTACCTGTGTGCTTATAGCCAAACTCGCGGGGCGGAACACGGGTGACGGTATCGTTGTTGTTAACGAAACGAAAATGCCGATCAGAGAAGCGACTGTTGAACTCATGGGCAAACTCTTTATTACCCACACGCGGCTGGCCAAAGTTGTACAGACCGTTGACTGTCTGGTCCTCCGCCAACAATTCCGCGACTGCAACGACGGCCAGTGCGGCTCCGAGGCTATGGCCCGTACACCACACTGATTGTGGCTTGTCCTCGTTGCGAAACCGCTGAATCCCGTCGAACATGTCGTCTTTGACCAGTTCGAATGCGTGCAGAAATCCGCGGTGAACTCTCCCTAAGGGGCCACGCACTTTGTGTATCTTGGCATCTGACAACAAATCCTGTATGTGCGAGGGTTCGGTGCCTCGGAACGCCACAACGATGTTTCTCTCGTTGGCGGCGATGTAGCCTTCGGTGTCTCTGTGGCTTAGAAACTGGAAATTATCCAGGCCGATATCTGCGACCGCCGCCTGGATGGTGCTCTTGTCCTGATAGGCGATATTCGCTGCCCGTGCCAACCAATAGGCGTTGGTGGGTTTGTAAGTTGTGGCGCCAGAATCGAAGGAAATGTCTGTAGGAGTGGCCGGCATGACAGGTCTCCATTTTTTCAGGGTATTGAGAAGTATAGGTGATCCATCGTCGTTTATTTGTCTTGCTGACGACGGGTTTCGGGCCATCCAGTTGCCTGGCTTATACCGTTTCGCGGCGTAGCTTTCCAATCATGTCGGACACGTAGTGCGGCGATTTGGTGTACGGCGCGAGCACCGCGTATAAAGCCGGCACGGCAAACAAGGTCAATACAGCGGAGATCGCGACACCGAACACCACGACGATTCCAATAGGTTGACGCGACTCTGCTCCCGCGCCGCTGGCAAGCAACAATGGCAACGCACCGAAGGTCGTGCAAGCCGAAGTCATCAATATCGGACGCAGACGAATTGTCGCGGCTTCCGTTACCGCCTCGATCAGCTCACTGCCACGGTCACGTAACTGATTGGCAAACTCGACGATCAGAACACCATTTTTCGCCGACAGTCCGATAAGCAAGATCGCACCGATTTGTGTAAACACATTAATGCTGGAGCCGTAAGCGTATAAACCTAACAAAGCGCCGGTCAATGCCAGCGGCACGGTCACCATGATGATCACCGGGTGAATAAAACTTTCGAACTGTGCCGCAAGCACAAGAAAGACGATAACCAGTGCTAGCGCAAAAGTCAGGTACAGCGATCCGCCGGTTTCCTGAAACTCGCGGCTCTCACCATCCCAGCCAATACGCGCGCTGGACGGCAGCACAGCACGCGCACGCGAACCGAGTGCGTCGACCGCGTCACCAAGAGACACACCGTCAGCCAGCCCGGCCTCGATAGTAATTGCTCGCATGCGGTCGAAGCGGTTTAGTTCATCGGGCCCCGCGACTTCTGTCAGTGTCACCAGGTTGACCAACGGAATCAGCTTGCCATTTGTAGTCGATCGCACATAGAGATTAGACAAGTCGTCGGGACTCGAGCGGTCCGCGTTTTCGCCCTGCAGAATAACGTTGTATTCGCGTCCGCGATCCACATATGTCGTCACGATACGCGAGCCCAGCATGGTCTCGAGCGTGCGGCCCACCGTTGATAAGGACACACCCAGGGCAGCAGCGCGATCCCGGTCCACGGCGATGCGCATCTGTGGCTTGCGTTCCTGGTAATTCGAATCAGCGTCGACTAATTCCGGCATGTCGGCGATTTCGGCCAGCACAAGATCACGCCATTCCTGCAACAATGCATAGTCGGGTCCGCCGAGCACGAGTTCCACCGGCCGGCCGTCGCTGCGAATACCGAGGCTGGCCGGCGTGACGATATTTGCCCGTACACCTGGTAGCTCGCCGAGTTTATCGCCGAGTCGTGCCGCAATCGTCTCGGCGTTCTCATCCCGCTCGCGCCACGGTCGCAACAGCACAATCACACGCGCAGTGTTGACACCACCAGTTCCCCCCCAGGCAGCCGGCAAGCGGGTGAGCACTCGCAGCACCGGTCCGTCTTCGATCTCTGCCATGGTGACTGCTTCGGCCCGACGCACATAGCGATCAGTGTATTCGAGGCTTGCGCCCTCGGGGCCGCGTATTGTTGTAAAAAATACACCACGATCCTCCTTTGGCGCGTACTCGGCCGGGAGTGCCCCGATCAGCACTACTGACACGGCACCCACCGCAACTGCTCCGGCCAGCGTCAGCCAGGGATGGCGCACAACATGAACCAAAGTTGCCCGGTAGCGCGCAGCGAGAGCGCGAAAGAACTTGTCTACCTGCCGCGCCAGACCCGAACGTTCCTTCTGGATCGAAAATATACGCGACGTCAGCATCGGTGTAAGCGTGAGCGCTACCACGCTGGAGAAGATCACGGCGGCTGCGAGCGTAATCCCGAACTCACTGAATAAGCGACCCACGTCGCCACTGATGTAACTGAGTGGCACGAAAACCGATACGAGCACCAACGTCGTAGCGACGACCGCGAAACCGATCTCCTTGGAACCTTCCAACGCGGCCAGCAAAGGCTGCATGCCACCCTCGATGCGCCGGTAGATATTCTCGAGCACAATGATTGAATCATCCACCACCAGGCCGATCGCCAGCACCATGCCCAGTAACGTGAGAATATTGATGGTGTAACCGAGTGCACCCATAACCATAAAAGTCGCGATCAGCGACACGGGCACGACAACTGCCGGCACCAGCGTGGCACGCAAAGTGCCAAGAAACAGGTAAATCACCACGAGGACAAGAACAATCGCGAAACTGAGCGCCTTGTAAACCTCATTCATCGACGCCTCAATGTACTCCGCCCGGTCGTAGTTGACCTCGAGTCGCATACCACCGGGCAGGTCGGTTTGCAGGCGCTCTGCTTCGGCGCGCACACCACGTGACACTTCAATCGTGTTCGCCGTAGACAGCTGTTCTATTGCGAGACTCACCGCCGGCACTGCATTGGCGCGCGCGATACTGCGCTCGTTTTGGGCGCCGACACGCACTTCGGCGACTTGCGCCAGGCGCACTAACTGCCCGTCTGGCCCACGCCCGACGACGAGGCGGCTAAAATCGTCCGCTGTCGTATAACCGGTATCGGTACGCAGCGTGAATTCGCGCTGGCTGGATTCGAGCCGGCCGGCTGGCAACTCAACATTTTCCGCTCGTAGCGCTGTCTCAATATCTGCGACAGTCAACGCATGTGCGGCCAGCGCCTCACGGTCAATCCAGATACGCATCGCGTAACGGCGCGCACCGGAGATACGCACGCGTGCGACGCCCGCGACTGTCGAGAAACGATCGGTCAGAAACCGTTCGGCGTAATCGGTAATCTCCAAACCCGACATCACATCCGAGGTCAGGTTCAAATACATCACTGCGCGCGTGTCATTGTCGACCTTGGCGATCTCCGGTGGCTCGGATTCCTCGGGCAGGTTATCCACCACGCGCGCAACGCGATCGCGAATGTCGTTGGCCGCCTCATCTACGTCGCGGGTGAGCTTGAATTCAACGCGTATGTCGGAACGCTCATCTCTGCTCCGCGAAGTCAGCTTTTCAATACCTTCCAGACCGGCGATCTGATCTTCGATGATCTGGGTAATCTTGGTTTCGACGACCTCCGCGGAAGCACCGCGATACGTGGTCTCAATCGACACAACCGGCGGATCGATGTCCGGATACTGGCGTACTGGTAAATTGATAAGCGCCGCGAGCCCCAAAATCACGAGCAACAAGGAAATCACCGTGGCAAATACCGGCCGGCGGACAGAAATGTCGGAAATAATCACTCGCGACGCCCGACCGTCGGCAGCACCCGAACGGCTTTGCCCGGACGCGCCTTCTGTGTTCCCTCGGTAATCACCCGCTCGCCGGCTACCAATCCCTCCACAACCTCGACTTCACCGGGGCGACGACGACCCGTGCGTATCTCGCGTTTTTCAACGATATCGCCTGCGCCGATTACGAGCACAAATTGCCGGCTCTGCTCGGGAACCACCGCCTGTTCGGGAATAGTGAGCGCAGTAATGTCGTCTTTTAATAATGTTACTGTAAGAAACATGCCGGGACGGAGCTTGCCGTCAGGATTAGGGACATGCGCCCGAACGATGACGGTCCGGCTGACCGGATCAACGCGCGTGTCCACCGAAGCCACCTCACCCGTGAAGATTTCATCCTGCCAGGCGGCGCTGCGGGCAGAAACAGTCAGACCCGGGACAACTCGCGCAAGCACCGTTTCGGGTAGGTTGAAGTCAAGCTTAATAACGTCGGTATCATCTAGCGTTGTAATAATTGTGTCCGGCCCTACCAGCGAACCCGGGCTGATACGACGCAAACCAAGCCGCCCGCCAAATGGTGCCCGCACCACGGTATCGGTCAGACGCGATTGCGCTGCATCGAGCAAGGCACGGTCGGCGTCGCGTCGTGCTGTGAGCTGTTCCAGTTCCGACGCCGAAACCGACCGTGTCTTGAATAATTCCTGGGCCCTTCTGAGCTGGCTGTCAGAATCCACTAGCGTCGCCCGGGCAGCTGCCACGGCGGCCACCGCCTCTGTATTTTCCAGCTCCACCAGAATGGCTCCGGTTTTTACCCGCTGCCCTTCTTTGAAGCGGATCGCTGAAACGCGTTCCACCACCTGAGGTCTGATTTCTACCGCTTCGTTGGCGCGAGCGTTCCCCAAAGCCTCGACCGTGAGTGGGAAGTCGCTGATAACGGCTTGCGTGACGACGACTGCGGGCTTCTCGGCCGCAAGAGCACCGCTCCAAACAAAGCAAAATAACAAGATCCGGACAAGCTGCATGTGACGAGTCTTTACCTGGGAACCAACTAGTCTACACAAGTCAAGCAACCAGCAGCCATATAAAAACGGCGGCCAACCGGCCGCCGTTTTTCGTGTTAGTTGCGCGAGAGCGCTTTAGTGCTTGTGACTGAAGAAATAGCGCGCACCGAGGAAGCCGCTCGCGGAATCGTCGAAATAGGAGAACCCGCCGGTAATGCCGAAACGACGCGTAGCGTCGTAGACCAGTGACATACCAGCACCGAACTCAACCCCGCTTTCGACGTTGACGTAGTCAATCGTCGCGTTGAATTCCCAGGGCGTGTGGTTTTCAGCACGATAGCCCACCGATGCCCCATAGCCGTCCTGATCAAAGGTCGCCCGTATTGCAGAATTGATCTCAGTGTAGAGATACGAGACTCTAAAGAAAGCGCTGGCATTCTTTCCCAGGGGCTGCGCCAAACCTAAACCGAATTCACCATTGATAAGTTCGAGATCGTCCTTGGAAAAGTCCACGAGGTTACCGCCGCCAAACGCGTAGAACGGCCCATAGAATTGATAGGACACATGAGCCAGTGGACCGAAACCGTCACCATCCAGTGGCGCGGCGACGTCGACAGTTGTGACGCCGAACTGCAGTTCGGCGTAGTCGTAGCTGATCTCGGCCAATACCGGGCGGGTCAGCATCAGGCTGCCTAACAGCAGCAGGGTATGTCGGGCATTCATCGTCCCCTCCTCGAATGAATCTGGCTATCGCTCGCAAGCCTATGTCAGAATTATGGTAAATTGTGAGAACTACTTCACATTCGGGCGTGATGATGCCGCCCGAATCGACCTGCGGGCGGGTGTCCGGCAAAATTGGCAGATTCCGTAAATCTCCAGGAACGACAATGAGTTTCGTACCGTCAGGCGTCATCACACTGACGACGGATTTTGGCCACCACGACGTTTTCGTAGGGACCATGAAAGGTCAGGTATTGCGCCGTTTCACGGCTGCACGAATCGTCGACCTGACCCACGGCATTCAGGCCCACTGGCCGGACGAAGCCGGATTCTGGCTTGCCAAGTCTTATCAATACTTCCCCACCGGGACGATCCATATTGCGGTCGTTGATCCGGGTGTGGGCACCGGGCGCGACATCATTGCATTGGAACTTGACGATCACTTGTTTCTGGCGCCCGACAACGGTCTGTTGGGTTTGCTGAGTCAAAATCCCAAGGTCAAAACGCATCGTCTCGATATCACCCGACTGGCTCGTTTTGGTATCGAGCAACCGAGCTCGACTTTTCACGGCCGCGACATCTTTGCGCCCATCGCGGCGGAACTCGCTGCCGGTCACATTAGCGCCGTCGATATTGGCCCGTCCGTGAACGAGATCGTGCCACGCTGGCAGGAAGCGGCAGTCGTTGAGGACGACCAGGTCTCAGGCGTCGTTATTACCACCGACAGCTTCGGCAACCTGATTACCAACATCGAGGACCACATGATCCGTCACCTGCGTCAACCCATTGTGCTTGCAGGTGGTCAACAATTTCCGTTGCGGCAAACCTACGGCGATGTACAGCCTGGGCAGTACCTCGCGCTAATCAATTCCTTTGGGGTCGTGGAAATCGCGTGTGCAGAAAGCAGCGCCGCGCAGGGCCTGGGGCTGGGCCGAAACGCACCGATCATCGTACGCGCCCTGGACTAAAAAAAACGGCCGATCAGTGATCGGCCGCTGGCGAGATCTCTATGAGATACCAGCCAATTGAGGAGGGCAAACACATCTTCTGACAAAACCCCGCAAGCTTCTGTGAACGCATTCACAGAAGCCAACGTCGCATCCTGCGACACTTTTTTATAAGCAGGACTCCGAGTAACGCGGTTGTGTTATGACAAACGGTCTTCTGTGTAACAGACCATGAAAGAAGACACGATAAACCACAGTCGCATCACGTCCCTGGGAACACCTCTGATGGTTTTCCTGCTCTTGGCGTTTGTGCACAATCAGGCATCTATTCTGGAAGACGCATTGCCAGAGGGCGGGCTTTTTGCAGGACGCATCCTGGGGGTCTTGCTATGGTTTAGCGGTTCATGGCTGGCAAGCCGTAGCATCGATACACTACTGCTGAACCCGGTAATCCGCAGTCGCACGGGCGCACCGGCACCAAAGATACTCTCTAACGTCGTATCGGCAACGTTATTCATCGCCACGATTTTCTGCATCATCAAGTTTGTCTTTGACAGGCCCGTCGGCGGACTGGTTGCTACATCCGGTATTGTGACCGTAATCATCGGCTTCGCGATACGCGACATGATTGCCGACTTTTTCTCCGGTCTGGCGATTAATATTGAACAACCCTACCGCATCGGTGACTGGCTGGAACTGGACGGTGTAGTTGGTCGTGTGACAGAGATGAACTGGCGCGCGACCCGTCTGGTAACACAGTCACGCCGATCAATCGTAATCCCCAACAACAACCTGGCCAGTCGTCAGTTCGTAAATATCAGCCGGCCCGATCCGTATTATCGCGAATCGCTGGATATCGTCCTCAACTACACAACCGACCCGTCGCGCACGGAGAACATCTTGCAGTCGGCCATCCACGCCACCGAAGGCCTCGCAGCGCAACGCCACGATGTGAGAATCATGGGATTTCAGGAACGGGGTGTCGTCTATCAAATCCGTTTTTGGGTCAACGATTACACGGACAAGGTTCGGCTGCGGCATAAACTGGCCGCCAATGTGTTGGAATTCCTGAGCCAGGCAGGTATATCCATACCCTACGCACAACACGAGGTTGTGCTGACACGACGGCGCAAACCCCGGAAAGAGAGACGTATTAATGCCCGTCGTCTCCTGTCACGTGTGAGCTGGCTCGAGATGCTCACCGACGACGAATTGGATCAGTTGGCAGAAGTGGCCATGGGACAGGAATACGGCGCCGGCCGATCTATTGTCAGACAAGATGACGATGGCAGCTCCTTGTATGTACTGGTCGAGGGTGCCCTCGAAGTATTTACCCGCAACGAAGACGGGCAGCGGGATGTAGTTGGCAAGGTACAGCCGGGGCAAGCCTTCGGTGAAATGTCAGTCCTGACCGGCGCACAACGTGTCGCGACTGTCACGGCCCTTACCGACGTTTACGTGCTGAAAATACGCCGTGAAGATCTGGAACCGATCCTGCGGGCCCGACCGTCCATAGCCGACGAACTCGGCCAGGTAATGGCGCGGCGACAATTTATCAATGAAAAAAGTCTTTCAGACGACAACGTGGAAGAAGAAAACGAAGATCTGCGTTCACGCGCGTTGCAACTGGCACGTAAAATCAGCAATCTGTTTGGCCTCTAGGCTTGCTGCTCGCTAACAGACTCTATGGCAACCGCCTCAGCCGGCTCATGACGCGCGGGTGCCGGCCAGGCGCGTAGCACAGCCTGGATAACTGTAGCCAGGGGTATGGCAAAGAAAACGCCCCAAAAACCCCACAGACCGCCAAAGAACAATATCGCCACAATGATTGCCACCGGATGCAAATCAACCGCCTCACTGAATAACAACGGTGCCAGCAAATTTCCATCCAAAGCCTGAATAATGGCGTAAGCAATTACGGCGTAATAAAACTCGGCGTTGAGCCCCCACTGAAAAAATGCCACCAGGGCGACCGGCAGTGTCACGACAGCCGCACCGATATAGGGAATGACAACCGATATGCCGGTCAGGAACGCCAGCAACAACGCATAATCCAGACCCAGAACAGTGTACACACCATAGCTGGTACCCCCGACGATAAATATTTCCCAGACCTTGCCACGCACATAGTTGCCAATCTGATCGTTTACTTCGTACCACACCGCCGCCGTTAGCTGGCGTTCATGCGGAAGAAAGTTTGTAAACCACCGGAGTATGCGATCCTTATCGCGAATGAGAAAAAATACCAGAAACGGCACCAGAATCAGATAAACGGCAACCGTCAGCAGGCCCACTAGTGAGGCCACGGAATAAGACAACAACCCACGCGTATAGCCAACCACCTCGCTACCGACGTTGGAAACAACATCTCTGATCTGATCTTCGGAAATATAATTGGGATACTCAGCCTGTAACTTGATCAGTGCGCGCTGAGCTTCGTTGAACATCTGTGGAGCCTGTTGGAACAACTGCTTCAACTGGTCAATGAGCAGCGGCAACAAACCCAAGCTCAGAAACAGTAGCACTGCCAGGAACAGCGTGTAGGTGACAAGCACCGCCACCAGGTGCGGTGCCCCCATGCCCTCTAGACGGGTCACAATGCCCAGTAACAAATAAGCAATGACGGCGGCTGCGAGCACCGGCGCAAGCATCTCGCCCAACAGATAAAGCGCCACGGTGGTCACGGCCAAAACCAGAACCAACAACACGACCTGTGGGTCTGCCATGTTCCTGCGGAACCATTCGGAAATACGATTCATGGGCGCTCAATCAGCCATTCGACGGAGCTGATTGTAATGTAGTTGAGCGAATCAGGCCCGAACCGGGCGCTGCGCTGGTCAGTCGCCGAGCATTTCGGCGATCAAATCGCCTTTTGAGGCCGGTTTTTCCGGGCGCTCAGATGCCTGGCCATCGACAAAACTGAAGTCAATACGGCTCGCCTGCCGGGCCTGCATACGCAAATACCAGACCTCCAGGTCCTCGGCGCTGAGCGGCTTACTGACGAGATAGCCCTGGACGGAATCACAGCCATAGGATTTGAGCAGGTTCCAGGCATAGTTGTCCTCAACGCCCTCTGCCACCACAACCAGCCCCATGTTATGACCCAGATCGATAGTCGACTTGATAATGATGCCATCACCGGAGTCCGCGCGCAGATCGCGTACAAATGACTTGTCGATCTTCAGCTCGTTGAGCGGCAGCTTTTTCAGCAACGAAAGCGAAGTCTGTCCGGTACCAAAATCATCAACCGCCACCTTGATACCAATCTCACGCAACGTGTGCAGCACCCGGGTCGCCTGTTCGGCGTCCTGCATAACCGCACTCTCGGTAATCTCGACTGAAATACGCTTTGCTTCGACCGCGTAATGATGCAACAACGTGCCGATGCGATCGGAGAGACGCATATCCAGCAAATCATTTGCCGAAATATTGACCGCTACGCGAAGATCATAGCCGCGACTGGCCCAATGGCGTGCCTGTTCCACGGCTGTCTTGAGTACCCAGTCAGTAAGCGCAGCAATTTTATTGTGCTTCTCAAGCAGTGAAATAAACTCGTCGGGCGGTAGGAAGCCCAATTGCGGGTGGTGCCAGCGTACCAGGGCCTCGACCTGCTCGACTGCCCGGGTTTTCATGTCGATCTTCGGTTGGTATTGCAGGCATAGCTGTCCCTCGGCGATGGCCTTATCCAGGTCGTTGAGTACAGCAAGCTCACGCAGATGGCGCTCATCCTGACCGGGTTCGTACATTACAACGCGTTGGCCGGTCTCCTTGGCGGTCGTCAACGCAACATTTGCAAGACGACGCAACGCCTCGGGCGATCCGCAATGATCGGGAAACAGCGCCGTGCCTATGCGTACCCGCAACGAAATGGAACGCCCATTTACACTGATTGGTCTTTCCAGTGTTTCGGCCAGGAATTCAGACATGTGCGAAGTGAGACGATCTTCCATGTCCTCAATGACAATCAGAAACTCGTCCCCGCCGACTCTCGCCAGCAGATCCGTGGCGCGTGTATTGCTGGCCAGGCGCCGGGCAACTTCCTTTAGCACCGCATCGCCTATTTCGGTGCCCAGTGTGCCGTTGATGTCACTGAAGCGCTCGATATCGATCGTCATGGCCGCGGTCGTGGAGCCATTACGTTGTGCCCGGCCAAACATTACCCGCAAGCGATCCGCAACGACTGCCCGGTTAGTTAGCCCGGTCAGAGCATCATACTCAGCATGTTGCACGATACGGGACTCACGTTCGGCAATTTCGGACTGCATCAGATTGAAGGCTCGTGCCAGTCGCCCGAATATATCCTGGCCGTGCACCGGAATATCCTCGGTGTAAACACCCTGGCGTACGCGTGATACTCCCTCACGCAACGCCAGTAGCGGTCGCCTGATCAGACGGTTGTTGAGGAAGCCCAGGAGTATCGCTCCCGACAAAATCGTGATGGCCATCAGGGCAGCCGCTGTTGCGGACAATTTCAGGGCAAATTCGCGATAGTCACGCAATGCGGACCGTTTGGACACCGAGTATTTGAAATCCAGGTCCACGCCGCGTCTTTCGAGCGGCACGCTCAGACTCAGCACATCGGCTTTTGCGTCAGTGTCGACTCGCGTACTAATGGTATTGGAAAATCTACTTGATTTGAGCTCGACATCAACGCCGGTCAAAGTTTGCACCCGCTTGAGCAGAGACTGCCATCCAGCTAACTGGTCTGTATTGGAATTGGACCGCTCAGCAAGCAATGCCACCGTCATCTCGTGCGAGTTGACGAGTTGTTTATTCGTTTTTGTAATTGCCTGCTGCCGGGCAGACACCACGGCCAACACAACGGTAAGCGTGACACTCACCACAATCAGTGCAATGAGTGTTAGCAAATTGTAGGTGTAAAGACTGCGATTCAACTACCGGTGCCCCTAAACAAATAGGCGATCGAAAGCACACGACGACCTGGCTGGCCCGGCCATCAAGCCTTGGAAGAGTAACGGTGCGGGGTGTAACCGGCTGTGATCACGACCACACTTTAAACTTGCAAAAACCCATGTGACATAAGCTGGATATCAATCCCGGGCAGTGTGACGACAATCAACGTGTGACCTTGAGCTGACACGTATGCTCGATGTATGTGTCGCAAACCCGTTTTTTTTCTCGCACTGACGATTGTAGGGATCGGCTCTGCGCAGGCAGCGGATATTGGCAACCGTCGCTCTGGCCACCCCGGTCTATCTGAGACACGAGTGCTGGAGAAAAGCCAACACCCCACAATCAAACTGGCCAAGGCTGCCAAACAACCGGCTTTTCGACCGGTATTCAGAAAACGCAATGCCTTTCTGACCACGCTGCGACAGTTACATGGCCTGCCACTTTTGCACTTTGTGCAAAACGATAAGAAGAACCTGTACTTTGGAATCAGCGAAGAAGGGACTATCGGAATTCACTTCAGTATTCGCCAGCCACGCTAGGCGGCAGCAGACGACACAGCTAATCAGGCAGGAAATACAGGACGGTTCCGCCCAGAATGACCCACATTACGAGCTGAGCCAGCCACCACCAGGGCTGTTCCCGCAGCAGTCCGATGAAACTGAGACCGGCGGCGATGGTCAGACATAAGAACAGGCCCGCCGCCGTCAACAGCGGCCGAATTTCGCCTCGCACCTGCGGATAATCGGAGACCAGGATCATGAGCAAAAGCCCTACCACGGCCATGCTGAATGTGATGGACACAGCGGACCCAAGCACAAAACCGGTCAATATAGCCAATGGTCGCATTACGGTATGCCTCGGCTTTCAGCGCGGTCAAAATTGTGCGTCGGGCCCTTGCGATGATCCCGCCGCGCCACTAGGCTGGACCGATCCTCGAAATCACCTGTCGGGCAAGACGAACGCGTTATGACAAAGATGAAAAGATACTACATGCCTTTCCTTGTGGCTTGTTTTTTGGCACTGCCGGCTGCTGTCCTGGTTCCGACGACCGGGGCGTCTCTCCCACAGACCAGCACACTGGAGCCCAGCCCACAACATGAAAAGGTAACCCGCCTGGTCACCACACTATTTGAACGCTCACATTATAGAAATGCTCGTGTTGATGATTCTCTCTCGTCGAGAATCCTCGATCGCTATCTGGACGTCCTTGATGCTAATCGCTTGTATCTGACCCAGTCCGATGTAGAGAGTTTTGAAAAATATCGGTTCACGCTCGATGAAGCGGTCAAGCGCGGGGACATGAAACCCATATTCAAGATTTTCGACCAATACAGAAAACGCTTGCGCGCGTCGATCAATGGCGCCCTCACTTTGCTTGAGCAGGAACCGGATTTCACCGTCGACGAACGCTACTACTTTGATCGCCGCGAAGCTTCATGGGCTGAAGATACATCGGAACTCGACGAATTCTGGCGTACACGCATCAAAAACGACATGCTTAGCTTGATTTTAACGGGCAAGGAATGGAAAGAAGCAAGCGAGATTCTGAACAAGCGCTACAGCCGAGTGCTTAAACGCACCGATCAGCTTAACAGCGACGAAGTTTTTGAGAGCTTCATGAATGCGTACGCTGACACCCTGGATCCGCACTCCAATTACCTGTCGCCAAAGAATTCCGAAGAGTACCGGATTCAGATGAGCCTCTCGTACGACGGTGTCGGTGCGTCGCTGCAATTAACCGACGACTACGTGACAGTCATCGAGGTCATACCCGGTGGGCCGGCAGCAATTGATGGTCAATTGCAAAGGCAGGATCGAATTACGGGTGTCGGTCAGGGCGATGAACCCGAAGTCATTGATGTAGTTGGCTGGCGTTTGGATGACGTGGTGCAGCTCATACGGGGACCCGGCAATACCGTGGTGAGACTGCAGATTCTGCCTGCAGGAGCGGCACCTGGCGCTGACGAGCACATCATTGAACTCACACGCGACAAGGTGAAACTCGAGGCCCAGGCGGCGCAAAAGAACCTGATCGAAGTCGATCGTGCAGGCCGCAAAGTACCCGTAGGCGTCATCGACATACCAAGTTTTTACCAGGACTTTGAAGCCAAGACGTCCGGCGACAAGAACTTCACCAGTACCACACGCGACGTACGCCGCTTGATTGGGGAGCTGCGTAAAGATGGCATCGAAGGGCTGGTTCTCGATCTTCGCGGCAACGGTGGCGGTCATCTTTCGGAGGCCACTGCGCTGAGCGGATTATTTATCGACGATGGTCCGGTCGTGCAACTTAAGTATTCCAGTGGGCGCGTGGAAATCCTGCGAGACAAAGAACCCGGCATTGCCTGGGATGGCCCATTGGTCGTATTGGTCGACCGCTACAGCGCCTCGGCGTCCGAGATTCTTGCAGCCGCTATTCAGGATTACGGTCGCGGCCTGGTTATCGGTCAACGCACTTATGGCAAGGGATCGGTGCAAAATCTTTATAACCTGAATCGATATTCCGCACGCCCCGGTCACGATGAATTCGGGCAATTGACTGTGACTATCGGCAAGTACTATCGGGTCAACGGTGGCAGCACACAGCATCGTGGCGTTTTGCCAGATATCGAATTTCCTTCCGCCGTGGACACCGAGCAAGTCGGTGAATCGGCCAGGGAAACCGCCCTGCCCTGGGATGAGATTCGCGCAACCCGTTTCGACTTGTTTGGAGAGACCACCGATGGATTGTTGCCGACGTTGATCAGCCAACATGCCCAACGTGCTGACAATAGCCCGGATTATCGCTACCTGCTCAGCTCTATCGAACGCGTAAAAGATGCCGGCGATAAATCAGTCTCCTTGCACCTGGTGGAACGTCAGAAAGAACGTGAGGACCAGCAAAACGAGCGGCTGACCCTGGAAAACTCGCGCCGCGCCGCGCTGGGTCTGGAACCTCTGGCCACGCCAGAAGAACTCGAAGACGTCGAGCCGGTTGATGTCCTTTTGCGCGAAACCGCCGAAATCGTCGCCGATATCGTGGCCGGACCGGTCATCGCCAATCGTGACGATACCCCCAGCCTCATCGAAAGTAACTGATTTAACTAAATTTATTTGCCCGGTCTCGGTCTGAGACCGGATCTGTTGCGCTTCGGCCCTTTAGTGTTATACTTGACTACAACACTATGACCCTTGTCTGTAAACTATTGTGAGCAAAACCGTCAGTTGAGCCATCTGAGCATAGGGGCGACACTCGAAGGATGGGGTACCGGGGAATATGAGCACGACACGAAGATTTGACACGCGACCAGTGACGCTAATGATTATGGTAATTGTCCTGGTCTCGTTGACCGCATGCGATGCGATATCAGGCGCAAAAAACAAGGCGGAAGACGAAGAAGAAACCACGCCAATTCCAGTTGAGACACGACTGGTTGAACGCGGCCAGATCACCGCAATTTATTCCGGTACTGCCGCACTGGAAGTCGACGCCGAGGCCGATGTCAGTTCCAAGGTTGCCGGCGAGATAATCGAGTTGCTGGTTGAGGAAGGCGATAGTGTCACCTCCGGCCAGGTACTTGCACGTCTCGACGGAGAACGCCTCAGGCTGGAACTGGAAAGACAACGCGCCAACGTACGACGACTCGAACAGGACTATCGTCGAAATGTAGAACTGCACGACAAGGGACTGGTCAGTGCCGGTGCCTTTGAAGGCATGAAATATGAACTGGAATCGTTGCGCGCAGCGCTGCGTTTAGCCCAGTTGGAATTGGGCTATACGGAAATTAAAGCGCCTTTCGACGGCATTATCGCCGAGCGTTACGTCAAACGTGGCAACACGATCACGATTAGTCAGGCGCTGTTTAAGATTACTGATCTCGATCCATTACTTGCCTATCTGCACGTTCCCGAGAAAGAGTTCAACAAGCTCAAGGCGGGACAGCAGGCCGTTGTGGAAGCCGATGCCCTGACTGGGCAGATGTACTCGGGAGAAATCGCCAGAATCAGCCCGGTTGTAGACGCAGATACCGGAACTTTCAAGGTGACTGTGGAAGTAGTCGATGCCGCTGGTGATCTCAAACCGGGCATGTTCGGCCGGGTCAGTGTCATATACGATACACGCGACAACAGCATGCTGGTACCGCGTTCGGCACTCGTTGATACCGATTCGGATGCCGCGGTTTTCATCGTTGAAGACGGCGTTGCCCGGCGGCGCCCGGTGATCGTAGGGTATTCCAGCGGAGCGAATGTTGAAGTACTCGACGGATTGTCGGGCCAGGAACAGGTTGTTGTAATCGGTCAGAATACAATCAAGGACGGCGGTAAAGTCCGCGTGATCGGTGCTGAACCGCCCGACTCGCGAACAGCTGTAGAAGAACCCCCGATTATTGATCCCGCCGGCTAGACGCTGTCATGGGATTAATCGAGCTCGCAACGGATCGTCGCATTACGATCCTGATGTTTACACTGGCCATTACCCTGTTTGGCATCGTTTCGCTAACACGGCTAAAAGTCAATTTGCTGCCAGATTTGGCGCATCCAACTATCACGGTGCGCACTGAGTTGAGCGGCACTGCTCCGCTGGAAATAGAGAACCTGATCACAAAGCCGGTCGAAGAAGCTGTCGGCATTATCAAAAACGTCCAGCGGGTACGCTCTGTATCACGCTCCGGTCAGTCCGATGTCATTATCGAATTTCTCTGGGGCACCGACATGGACATCGCCAGTGTCGATGTACGCGAGAAACTGGATCTGATCGAGCTGCCACTGGAAGCAGTGCGGCCCATTCTGCTGCGTTTCGACCCATCCAACGAACCGATCGTGCGGCTGGCCCTGCTACAAGAGAAATCAACTGAGACAGAAGCTTTACGAGTCGCACAACTGAAAGCACTCCGGCGCTATGCCGAAGAACAGTTGAAAAACGAGATAGAGGCGATTGAGGGCACCGCGGCGGTCAAAATTAGTGGCGGCCTGGAAGATGAAATTCGCATCTTGGTTGATCAGCAGCGCCTGGCAAAGCTCGGTATACCCATAAGCGTCGTTGCCCAGCGAATTCGCGGCGAAAATGTCAATCTCGCCGGTGGGCGGCTGGAACAGGGATCACAACGTTTTCTGGTCCGAACGATCAACGAGTTTCAATCGATCGACGCAATAGCCAATGCCATTGTTGCATCACCGGATGGGCAACCGGTCTACTTGCGTGATATCGCGACTGTCGAGCGCGGATACAAGGAAAGACAGGCGATTACGCGGGTTCGTGGCATAGAGTCGGTAGAACTGGCGGTCTACAAGGAAGGCGATGCAAACACAGTACAAGTCGCACGACGTATAAAGCCACGACTGGAGAAAATTAAGGAATCGCTACCAGAGGGCGTCGAGTTACAGGAAATCTACGACCAGTCTCTTTTTATCTCGCAGGCCATCAATCAGGTTCTTTCGGCCGCCCTGCTCGGTGGCTTGCTTGCCGTAATCGTGCTGTACAGCTTCTTACGTGATGTGCGGGCAACGCTGATCATCGGTGCCGCTATCCCGGTGTCTGTAATAGGCACGTTTGTCCTGATGTATGCAAGCGATTTGACGCTCAATATCATGTCGCTTGGTGGTATCGCACTTGCCGTTGGACTACTCGTCGACAACGCCATCGTAGTGCTGGAAAACATTGTCAGAAAGCGCGAGGCTGGCGCCGATGTCTTGCAAGCCGCTCGCACGGGTACCAAGGAAGTAACGTCAGCCATCATCGCGGCAACGCTGACAACCGTTGCCGTGTTCTTTCCTATGGTCTTTGTACACGGCATAGCCGGCCAGTTATTTCGTGACCAGTCTTTAACCGTTACGTTTGCGTTACTGTTTTCCCTTCTGGTCGCGCTGACGCTAATTCCGATGATGGCGGCCTGGCGTGCTGGACATCACTTCTCCGATTCACAAGACAGCCGGCCGCCTGCTTTGTTTACCCGGATCATCGCCTCTCTTGTGCGATTCGTATTCATTGCGTTCGCACTTCTGGGAAAACTCCTGCGGCTTCTGATCACGCCGATTGTCATTGTCTTTCAGGGCATCAATGTCTTTGCCAGGAAGACTTACCCGCCATTACTGGCCTGGGCCCTGCGTAATCGCCTGATCGTTGTAGTCGTAGCAACGGCTATCTTTATTGCAACGATGTCGCTCGTTCCGAGGCTCGGAACAGAGCTTATCCCGCAACTGTCTCAGGGCGAATTCAGTGTTGATCTGCGACTGGCACCCGGATCACCCTTGGACAGCACCGATGACATGATCCAGCGTGCACAACAGACGACGCAGGGCCTCGATGAAGTCGAGCTGACTTTCTCGGTTGCCGGAACCGGCAATCGCCTGGATGCCAGCCCGGTCGACGCCGGTGAAAACAGCGGTTCGCTCAACGTTCAGCTTAAACCCGATGCAAGCCGTGCCCAAGAGACACAAGTCATGAACGCGATGCGTTCCGAACTGGATGGACTGGCCGGATTGCAATACGAGTTCCGGCGCCCGGAATTGTTCAGTTTCGCCAATCCGCTGGAGGTTGAGATCAGTGGCTATGATCTTGAGTCTCTGGAGGCAGTCAGTCAGCGCATATACGATGCGATGACACAATCGGGGCGTTTTACCGATCTGCGCACTTCTTCTGAGACAGGCAATCCGGAAGTGCAGATATTGTTTGACCAGGAACGCGCAGCCAAGCTTGGATTATCAGTCAGAGACATTGCGGACCGCGTGGTATCAAAGGTACGTGGTGAACTGGCCACGCGTTACACCTGGCGTGATCGCAAAATAGACGTACTGATTCGTAGCGTTGACGAACGCGACGCGTCTCTGGACGACGTGCGTCGTCTAATCGTCAATCCGCAGAGCGACCGGCCGGTTACGTTGGACGCAGTAGCCGATATTGTCATTGCCCGTGGCCCAACCGAAATTCGCAGAATCGATCAGGAAAGGGTAATCCTGATTTCGGCAGACACCAGCTATGGCGATCTTGGTAGCGCCGTCGCCGAAGTCGAGCAAATTCTTGCCGCTACGCCGATGCCAGCGGAGATCGGCGCGAGGGTAGCGGGACAAAACAGCGATATGGAGGAATCCTTCCAGTCGATGCGATTCGCATTGCTACTGGCGGTATTCCTCGTGTACCTGGTCATGGCTGCACAGTTCGAGTCGATTATTCATCCATTTGTCATACTGCTGACCATTCCTCTTGCATTGGTCGGTGCCGTACTGGCCCTAACTATTACGAACGCACCGATCAACGTCGTGGTGTTGATCGGCGTAATCATGTTGGCGGGAATTGTCGTGAACAATGGTATTGTGCTGATCGACCTGGTCAACCAACTACGCCTGCGCGGCGCAAGCAAACTGGACGCGCTAATGGAGGCCGGTCAGGCACGTTTGCGACCCATCCTGATGACCACTTTAACCACCGTCCTCGGCCTGCTACCGATGGCTATCGGTTTTGGCGAGGGCGCTGAAGTCCGGGCACCCATGGCAATTACCGTGATCGGCGGCCTGTTGGTCTCGACCGGACTGACATTGCTAGTCATCCCGGTCGTCTACTCGCTACTCGACCGCAAAACCGCACGTTATAGCAATCCCGAACTGGGTACCGCTCAAACAGAGGCCGCGCGGTGAGACATACCGCGCTCGCGCTCCGGCGACCCGTGGGCACCGTGATGGTGTTTCTGGCACTTGCCGTGGTCGGCGTTATTGGCTCGCGTCTGCTACCACTGGAAGAATTCCCGGATATTGAGTTCCCCGGAATCTTTGTACAAATTCCCTACCCCGGTGCGACCGCCGAAGAAATCGAACGCGAGATCACGAGACCCGTGGAAGAGGCGCTGGCAACACTAAGCGGAATCGAGCAGATCCGGTCACGTACCAGTGAAGGCCAGACCCAGATTTTTGTGCAATTTGGTTGGGACAGAGAGGTCTCCGCAAAAGGTATTGAAGCACGCGCCAAAGTCGATGCGATACGTGGCCAGCTACCAGACGATGTACGCCGAATTTTTGTCTTTACTGGTAGTTTCGGCGATCAACCGATCCTCGTACTACGTATTTCCAGTGACACACGCGATCTGGAAGATTCCTATGACATGTTGGATCGATTGCTCAAACGACGTATTGAACGGGTCGAAGGTGTATCCCGCGTACAGCTCGAAGGTGTGTCGCCGCAGGAAATCCGAATTCTGCTGGATGGCAATCGTATCGCTGCACACGGCATCAACGTACGAGAATTGCGTGACCGGCTTGAAAAGAGCAACTTTGCAGTAAGCGCGGGACGGATTACTGACTCCGGTCAACGTTTCAGCATCCGCCCACGCGGTGAATTTCAATCCATGGACGAGATTCGAGACCTGGTTATCGACGACCAGGGCTTACGTGTGCGCGACATAGCCACTGTCTCCCTACACACACCAGACCGCAATTTTGGCCGGCACCTGGATAAAGCCTACGCAATCGGAATCAGTGTCTTCAAGACTACTGGTGCCAACATGGTCGAAATTGCCGATCGGGTCATGGAAGAAGTTGAGGAAGCAAAATCTCTGCCGCAAATGCGTGGCGTAAATATTTTCACCCTCGACAATAAGGCCGACGGCGTGCGTACATCGCTACGCGACCTGCTCAATGCAGGAATGATTGGCATGGTACTCGCCATTATCGTTCTTTATTCCTTTCTACGGCACTGGACTACGACACTAATCGTCACCCTGTCTGTACCTTTCTCACTTCTCATTGCACTCGCTGTAATGTATTTCGCCGGCCTGACTCTGAATATTCTGTCGATGATGGGGCTGATGCTGGGTGTCGGTATGCTGGTGGATAATGCGGTCGTCGTTACCGAAAGTATTTTCCGCTATCGCCAGCTGCATCCCAACGACCCGTACAAGGCCACGCTGATGGGTGTCAAGGAAGTCGGCGTGGCGGTCATGGCCGGGACGGCAACTTCGATAATAGTATTTGTTCCCGTAATGTTTGGGGTCAGAACCGATATCACGGTATTCCTGACCCATGTTGCTATTACGATTTCGGTGGCAATGTTCGCCTCATTGGTGATTGCTCAAACGCTGGTTCCGATGCTCGCGGCCCGGGTATCGTCCCCGCCCGTACCCCGTACCGGGTCTGTAATGGCGCGTCTGTCGACTTGGTATGCCAATTTGCTGGACTGGACGCTCTTACATCGCTGGTGGAGTCTGCTGGGGATTGTCTTTATCGTCGCAAGCGGCGCCGCGATAATCGGACTCAGCATCGCCTTCCCCGGCAAACTGGTTGAATTCGAAACATTCCCGCAGGCAGCCGCGCGGCGTCTGTTCCTACCGTTCCATATTGAAGGTCAGCACCCGCTCGAGCAGGTTGAGGCCGCGGTGACCCGTATGGAAGATTTTTTGTACGACAACCGTGAGGAACTGGACATCGTTGCCGTGTACAGCTATTTCGAACCCGGCCGGGCAGAATCGACCATATTACTAACTGAACGCGAAGAACAAACAAAGTCTACTGCGGACGTCATTAGTTTTGTCGAAGACAACATGCCAGAGATCATTATTGGCGAACCCAGCTTCGATTTTGAACAGGAAGGCGGTGGCGAGGGCTTCAGCGTACAAATCAGTGGTGACTCCACAGAAGAGCTCGCGTCAATTGCAAAGGATGTCACCCGAACTTTGGGAACTATTGACGGATTGGATAGCTTACGAGCCGATGCGGCAAACGGCGAAAGCGAGGTGCAGGTCATCGTTGACCGCGAACGAGCCAGTCAATTCGGTCTGACCACCGGCGAGGTCGCGGCTTCCGTCGCGATTGCAATGCGTGGTGACAACCTGCGTGAATTCCGTGGTGAGACTGGCGAAATCAATGTTCGTCTGGCATTTCGTGCCAGCGATCGGCAGACCTTGGAAGATCTTGCAAACCTGACGCTGTTTAGCAACACCGGGCAGCGCATGACACTAGGCAGTGTCGCCTCTTTTCATATCACTCGTGGACAACGACAGATTAGCCGCGTCGATCGTGAGACCGCTGTCGTTATCACCGGAAACATGACTGACGTCACCATGGACGAAGTAAAGCCTCAGGTAAAAGCACTGATGGAAGACTTCGAACTTCCTCCGGGGTACTCCTGGAAGTTCGGTCGTGGCTTTGACCGCCAGGACGAAACGCAACAGATTATGGCTGTCAATATTCTATTGGGAATCATGCTGATATTTATTGTTATGGCTGCCTTGTTCGAGTCATCGCTTTATCCATTTTCGATTGTCAGCTCAATCGTTTTATCCATATTCGGCGTGTTCTGGTTTTTTCTGTTCACCGGAACGACGTTTTCTTTCATGGCATCGATAGGAATTATGATTCTTATCGGTGTCGTGGTTAACAACGGTATTGTTCTGATAGATCACGTCAACAATTTACGACGCCATGGTATGCCTCGTCATGAGGCGATTTTGCAGGGTGGTCGCGATCGGCTGCGACCGATCCTCATGACTGTTGCCACTACTATTTTGGGATTGGTGCCGCTGGCAGTCGGCCATACCCAGATCGGTGGCGGTGGCCCGCCCTACTATCCGATGGCACGCGCCATAATCGGCGGTCTGGCCTTTTCAACCATCACGTCGCTGCTGGTCGTCCCAACGGTATATGTTTGGTTTGATGAACTCGCTCGCTGGTGGCGCAAGGTCGTGCACACGGCCCGGAAATCCGCTTCAGTCTCAACCTGAGACTACTGCATCAATAATTTCTGCGTATCCCAGTAGTCGTCCACCAGGATATTAACGTCCAGTGGGATTGTTGAGACGCCACGACCCGCAGCAAAGCCAGGCAGAGATGTAGCCAGTTTGGCCAAAGTCAATGCTTCCGGAACGGTATCGGTATCGCTCTTGTATGCTACTTGTGTGCGCAGCAATTCTGTCCGCGCCCGCAATTCGTCTGCATAGTTACGATCAGACATTAGCAGACCGCCGAGTTCTTTCACTTTCGCCATCAGGAAATCGCAGTCAGAGCGACCGCCGTAGTCTACATCCGCTACCTTCTTGATGTTGGCCGAACGGGCAAGCGTCGCAACGGAGCTATCCATTAGCTGTACAAACAGATGTTGGGCCAAAGCAATCATCGCCAGATTGATTGCGCGTTTACCATCGATGCCTAAACCGGAATAATCAGGCCAGGGCTCGCTTTCGATCTTGATTCGACGATCAAATAGCTCCTCGAGCCTTGCACGAATGCCGGTGAGCTGCACTTTGCGCTCGTCAATTTCGACCTGCGCCTTGCGACGCTTGAAGTAATTCCAAAAACCGTTCATGCCTTCGCGCTGACGTTCGTGGCCCGCGATCAGGTTTTTCATATCGTCGGCTTCTGCTTTAACAGATACGATTCTGCCGCTCAATTCAGTCAGGCGTTTTTGGCGTTCCTGATTGAATTCCATAATCTGGCGTTTGCGCTCGCGATCTTGTTGCTGCTTCTTCAGCTGACTGCTGAATTTTGCCAGTTGCTTGTGGCATAGCCGCCAAAGAGCCTGCAGTTGATAATAAACGATGGCCTTGAACCCGGAGTCCGGATCCGCCAACATCTTCTCCATATTGCGTATCTGTTTTTTGACCGCTTCTGTCTTTTTTTCCTCTTCACGCAGCCGTTCGATGAGATGATCCCGGTCGTGACGCAGATTGGAAAACTCTTTTTTTAGTTCCGCACGATTCCAGAACAGATTGAGAAGGCGCTCTTCTTCTGCCGAATCCGGTGTAGCCGACGTGTCGGACGCGCTCCAACCTGACATGATCTGACTAATCCCCATGGACGGCTCCTAAATAATCTGGAGCGTCAGTCAGCCGTCCTCGAATGAATGCCCCTGGTCGGCACAGTACTCTAGCCACTTGTTCAGCATCATATTGCGATTCCATCGCCGCTGCAGCTCGGTGCCGTTGCCGGTTGCGAATGGTTGCAGCGCTGCGTGCCGGTGATTGTCGGTGCACGCCATCGCTTCCGCAAGACACGCATCGTGATACAGGCGTACCTGCAAATCGGGATCTGCGATCGGCGTAAGCCCATCTTTGAAATAGTATGTGAGCGTGACGGTTGTTGTGTACCGCTCGATTTTTTCTACTCGCAAAAACAGCGGTATATCCGCCGGCACACGGGAGACCAGACTGGTGCCAGCTGGCGGAAATTCGGGCAGCAGCCATCCCAGCCGGATGAAGTTGCTCTCGTAGAGCGTCATCAAGCCCGCGAAGCTGACCGGCCGCGCTGGTTTTGGCAACACGACAACACTGTCGGTCTGCCGTTCGATTGATCTTTGTAAGGTCATCAAAAATCACTATACCACACGCCCACTCGTGCGAATCCAACCCAAACGGTTGCCGATTAATGCTGAGCTATGACAGAATAAAATACTGAGACGGGGTTCACACTACTCTGGCGTTAGCGGCTGTCTCCCCGATCGATACTCATGGTATCGAGTATCGTGCTGGATATCTCTTCTATAGAACTGTCCGTTGTATCGGCATATGAAATGCCGTGACGCCGAAACATGGCCATCGCCTCGCGCAGTTCAAAACTGATTTGCTGTGCTGAAGCATAGCGACTGTCTGGACGACGTTCGAGCCTGATTCGGCGCAGTTGCTCGGCCGTAATCGTAAGACCGAAAACTTTCTTCCGGTTTTTCAAAAGTGCCTCGGGCGGATGTGGTTTTTCAAAATCCTCATCCGTTAACGGATAGTTAGCCGCAAAAACACCATAATGCAACGCCAGATAAAGGCATGTCGGTGTCTTGCCCGTGCGCGACACTCCGGTCAATATGACATCGGCCTGATCGTAGCTACGCAAGCCAATGCCGTCATCTGTGGACAACGCATAATTCATTGCGTCGATCCGGCGCTGGTACGACTGATCGCTGGAAACGCCCTGTTTGCGCCCGACAGTATGAGACGAGCTGGTGTCGAATTCCTTTTCGAGTGGGCCGATAAATGCGTCGAAGAAATCAATAAACAACGCACCGCTGTCGCGGATCAGTTCACCCAGTTCACGCTCTGCAAACGTGGCAAAAACTACCGGTCTACGGCCTTCTACCTGTGCGGTCAGCTTGATTCTGCGCACAGCTTCCTTTGCCTTGTCAACGCTGGAGATAAATGGCAAAGTCACTTGCCGAAAACTTACCGTTCCGAATTGGGCCAGCAAACTGCGACCAAGTGTTTCCGCGGTAATACCGGTCTGATCAGAGACGAAGAAAACTGTTCGCTGGTTCATGATGTGTGTATCACGGTGTGTCTGCCTGGCATCATTTAGTGGGGTTATTCCTTGAAGGATTACATCATACCCTTTGAAAGACTCGGGATGGATGATGTCTCCCGAGTCGGCGGCAAGAACGCCTCGCTCGGTGAAATGATTTCAGGCCTGACGAGTGCCGGCGTTCAGGTTCCGGCAGGATTTGCTACGACTGCAGATGCGTTCAGAGATTTCCTGGCAACCGATAAATTGGATCAACGCATAAACGGGCGACTTAAAAAGCTCGATGTGGACAATATCGATGAGCTTACGGCAGTTGGAAAGGAAATTCGCGGCTGGATCCTGGCTGCACAGCTACCAGATCGGCTCGACAAGGAAATCGCAAAAGCCTGGGAGACGCTGACCGGGGGAACAGCCTCTGTCGCTGTACGCTCCTCGGCAACAGCGGAAGATTTGCCAGAGGCGTCATTTGCCGGGCAACAGGAAACCTATCTCAATGTGAGCGGACTGGACAACGTCCTGCTAGCAGTTAAGAAAGTATTTGCATCGTTGTACAACGATCGCGCCATTTCTTACCGCGTGCATCAGGGCTTCGAGCATCATGATGTATCGCTGTCGGCTGGCATACAAAAAATGGCGCGCAGCGACCTGGGCGCTAGTGGCGTGATGTTCACATTGGACACGGAATCGGGTTTCCGTGATGCCGTCTTTATCACGTCAGCGTATGGCCTGGGCGAAACAGTTGTCCAGGGAGCCGTAAACCCGGACGAATTCTATGTCTACAAGCCATCGGTGCGTAAGAAATGTCCGGCCATACTGCGTCGCAGCCTGGGGCAGAAAGCCATACGCATGATCTATGACGATGCTGGCAGTGACGCTGTAAAGACAATCGATGTTCCTGAAGCAGAGCGACAACAGTTTTCCATTAGTGACGACGAAGTTCAGGAACTCGCCCACCTGGCAATAATTATCGAGGACCACTACCAGCGCCCGATGGACATCGAATGGGCACGCGATGGAAATGACGGTCAGCTCTATATCGTGCAGGCCAGACCGGAAACAGTGCGCAGCCGCAACGAGGGACAGATCCTGGAACGATACACCCTCAATCAGAAAGGAAAACTACTAACAACCGGGCGCAGCATCGGTCATCGTATCGGCAAGGGTGTGGCACGTATCGTGTGCGGACCCACTGAAATGACCCACGTGCAGCCGGGTGATGTGCTGGTCACAGACATGACCGATCCGGACTGGGAACCGGTGATGAAGCGCGCAGCTGCGATCGTGACCAATCGTGGGGGCCGTACCTGTCATGCCGCTATTATTGCGCGAGAACTCGGTATACCAGCAGTAGTTGGAACCGGCGACGGAACTGACCGAATTGACGACAACAGCGAAGTCACTGTTTCGTGTGCCGAAGGTGATACCGGCAAAGTCTATGCCGGCGAACTGAGCTTCGAACACAAAGAAATCAAGCTGGATGAACTGCCGGAGATACCGATCAAGATAATGATGAATGTCGGAAATCCGGATCGCGCATTCGATTTTGCCTCATTGCCGCATGATGGCATTGGGTTGGCACGCCTGGAATTCATTATTAATCGTATGATCGGTGTACACCCCAAGGCGCTGCTCGAATTTGACCAACTCGATGATGAATTAAAATCGACAGTGGCTCAGCAGATCGCAGGCTATCCTGATCCGGTCAGTTTTTTTATCGATCGCTTAACCGAAGGCGTCGCAACGATTGTTGCCGCATTTGCGCCGGAACCGGTTATCGTTCGTCTATCTGATTTCAAGTCCAACGAATACGCCAACCTGATCGGTGGCACAAAATATGAACCAAAGGAAGAAAACCCCATGCTGGGTTTTCGCGGGGCATCTCGTTATGTCGACAGCTCATTTGCCGACTGCTTCCGACTCGAATGCCGTGCTATGCGCAAAGTTCGTGAGGAAATGCAGCTGAGGAACCTCCAGATCATGGTTCCCTTTGTGCGGACCGTCGCCGAAGGACAGGCCGTAATCGATGCGCTGGCAGAAAATGGTTTGCGTCGCGGTGAAAATGGACTGAAATTGATCATGATGTGTGAGTTGCCCTCCAACGCTCTATTGGCCGATCAATTTCTGGATCTGTTCGATGGTTTTTCCATTGGCTCGAACGACCTGACGCAACTGACACTGGGGCTCGATCGGGATTCGGGGCTGGTTGCGGAACTGTTCGATGAACGTGACGCTGCGGTCAAGATGCTGATCAACATGGCCATAACGGCGTGCAGGAAAAGGAACAAGTACATCGGCATCTGTGGGCAGGGACCCTCTGATTATCCGGATCTGGCGGAGTGGCTAATGCAACAGGGCATTGAAAGCATGTCGCTCAACCCGGATACCGTCATCCAGACCCGATTGCAACTCGCCGGGATCAAAACCGACTGAAATGGCCGACGACGACAAAGAAAATGAAGACGCAATGCCTCATCATACGGGTCGCTGGCAACTGATCCGGGATGCCACCGTATTTCAGTTCAAGTTGCTGGCCGATGGATTGCGCGATCTCGTTTTTGCCCCGGTGTCACTGGTGATGGCGATCATCGATCTAATTACCGGTGGCGATCGTTTCTATAATCTTCTGTCGCTGGGTCGTCGCACCGACCACTGGATCAATTTGTTCGGAAAATATGGCGGTCGCGGTCGCGGCATCGACGAAGCAGTCAACAAGGTTGAGTCCATCCTTGCCGACCAGTATCAAAAAGGCGGTATCACCGCATCGGCGAAAAAGACTGTGGACCGGGCATTGGACAGACTCGCCAGCGAACAAGGAGAAGATCAGGACTAATCCTTGCTCAGATGCTGCAGGTCGGCCGCATTGGCCTCCCAATTCTGGCCATCAAAGCTCTCGATGCGAAACGTCGCGCCAGTATCGCCCTCCAGACAACGTACGTTGATGCTGAATCCATCCGGGTTTGAACGCGGAACATAAAAAGACTTGATGCCACAAGTCTTACAAAAATAATGTTGTGCCGCACCGGTGTTGAATCGATAAGTAACCAGATTTTCCTGACCGGCAAGCAATCTGAACCGTGCTTGCGGAACGATCAGGTGCAGGTACCCCGTCATCGTGCAAATCGAACAATTGCAGGCCTGCACGACAGCATCTCGTGGTGCATCCGCTTCAAAACGCACGGCACCACAATGACAACCACCACGATGAGTCGTCAGGTCACTCAGGGTTCGCCCTCCTCGTCTTGCAGTTCCGGCATATTTGTATTCGGTAGCTCATAACCGGCCAGCTGCAGACGCCAGACCTGGTCGCACGCTGTCTTGCCACAACCGGGATAGTCGTCCACATCGCGGCTAAAACCGAAGCGTTCATACAGGGCAATTGCCGTTTTGAGCACCGTGGCTGTTTCCAGCACGATCTCGCGAAATCCGGCCTGCTGTGCGCGCTCGATACTCCGGGCAAGCAGCGCTTTGCCGAGACCGGCACCACGCATATCGGCGCGCAAATACATTTTGCGCAGCTCAATACTATCGTCGCCGACCGGATACATACCGACCGTCCCGACCAGCGAGCCGTCGCGGGTGAGCAACTCCAGCCAGCCACCCCGATCGGTGTAGCTGGCCTCTATCTCGTAGAGATCTGAATCGGCCCCGTCGGGCACCACACCCAGACCAAACTCCTCCATTACGGGGAATACCAGCCCGCGGACAGCCTCAGCGTCGGCGTCAGTCGCGGCCCGGACCTCAAATGGCGAAATAGTCATCGTAATTGCAACCTTTGCAGCCTCATATGATCTCACAAGAAACCAGCAAACGCTGCGGCTGAACGGCCGGGATAAGGCTACAATGCTCGGCTACGCATAGGGGATCTGCTTTGAATCTGACTCGTACAGCTCTGTCGAATCCGGTCGCGGTAATTGCCGCGGTCCTGCTCGTGCTGCTGTTTGGCACCATTAGTCTGCTACGTCTGCCGATTCAGATGATTCCCAACATTGAACAACCGATCATCCAGATCAATACGGGCTGGCGTGCTGCGGCACCCGAGGAAGTCGAAGCCGAGATTCTCGAACCCCAGGAAGATGCACTGCGTGGCTTACCCGGTGCACGCAAAATGGAGGCAAGTGCATCGAGTGGCTTCGCCACCATTTCGATCACCTTCAATGTGGATATGGAACTTGAGCGAGCACTGATTGAAGTGATGAACCGTCTCAATCGTGTCGCCAACTATCCACCGGACGTGACCGAACCGGTGATATATGCCGGTCGCGGACAATTTGGGTCTGCTATTGCATGGTTTGCCGTGCGCCCAATACCCGGACGCGACGATATCGACATGGCCGCCGAACAGGACTTTGTGGAAGAGACCATTCAGCCGCGTGTCGAGCGGGTGGCGGGCATCGCCAATTCGGATATCTACGGCGGTCGCGCCAGTGAGATTCGCATTACCTTCGATCCCTACCGTGCCGCGGCATACAACATCGATATCCCGACACTGGCCAACCTGACCGGCAACAATATCGATATCTCCGCCGGTTCGAGCGAAGTCGGTCGGCGCAATTACACTGTTCGTTATGCCGGCAAGTATGCGTTGGCGGAATTTTCCAACATGGTTCTGGCATGGCGAGATGGCAGCCCGGTGCGGCTGCGCGATATCGCCACGGTAGAACGCACCCTGGTCGATCGCGGTGGAATTCTGAGTCAAAACGGTGGTGCTTCGATTGCCTTCAACGCGCAGGCCGAGGTCGGCGTCAATGTCCTCTCAGTCATGGAAGAGTTGAAAGCAGCGGTGGCTGAACTGAACGAGGGCCCGGTGCAGCGGGCCGGGATGAGAATACAGCAGGTCTACGACGAGACCATATATATCAACGATTCCATTGGGATGTTGCGCACCAACTTACTGATCGGCATCGCACTGGCGATATCGATCCTGTGGTGGTTCATGCGTAAGTTCAGAGCAACGCTGGTTGTTGCCCTGGCGATCCCTATTTCCTTGTTTGTCGCGTTTACGGCCTTAGGCGTCGGTGGGCGTACACTCAATATTATCTCGCTGGCCGGACTGGCCTTTGCCATGGGCATGGTGCTCGATGCCGCGATCATCGTTTTGGAAAACATCGTAAGACTGCGCGAGAAAGGCGAATCCAGCGAGGCCGCTGCAGAGGACGGTGCGACACAAGTGTGGGGCGCCCTGCTCGCCTCGACTGCAACCACGGTCGCTATATTTTTGCCCATTATTTTTCTAAAGGATATATCCGGCCAACTGTTCGCCGATCTGGCATTTACGCTGGCCACGGCAGTCATCATCTCACTGATTATCGCGGTAACCGTCGTTCCCACTGCTGCCAGGACCTGGTTGCGTAATGTCGAACTCAAGGACCCGCATACCAATTGGTGGGAAAATGGCACTGACCTACTGATGTCACTTACCGCGACGCCGGCAAAACGGACCATGTGGTTCGTTGGCCTGTTCACGCTCGCGGTGGGTTTGAGTTTGGCACTGCTACCAAAACCCGACTACCTGCCAACGGGTAAACAGAATTTTGTATTCGGCTTTATTATCCCACCACCCGGACAAAGTATAGACACCGCTGAAGCTGAGTTCACCAAGGTCGTTGACAGCAGACTGTTGCCTTATATCAACGGCGAAAAAGATCCAAAGATGGACATGTACTTTCTAGGCATATTTGGACGATTTGGTTTTATGGGCGCACGCGTAACGCAGCCATGTCAGCTACCGGAAGAAGAAGATCGCATACCTGTAATTACGAGCATCGGCCGCTCGTTGTGTCAGTTTGGACAAATATTCAGGGACGATCCGGTCGAACAAACACTCGGCGTGCTAAACGGAGAGGTACTTCGCGGTTTTCCCGACACTATGGCGTTCGCCTCTAGGCGCGGAATTTTTGCCAACGTCGGTGCCGGACGCGGCATCGAGCTGAACATCCAAAGCCGCGATCTCGATGCGATGATGGCTGCGGCACAGGCTGGTTTCGGCGCGACAATGCAGGCGCTGCCAACGGCGCAGGTGCGACCGGATCCCGGTCTGGAATTGGCCGAACCTGAGCTGCGCTTTGAACCCAATGAAAGGTTAATCGCCGAAGCTGGTTGGAACCGGCAAACCATGGCGCGGGTTATCCGCGCGGTCGGTGATGGACTTTATGTCGGCGATTACTTCGATGGCGACCGGCGTCGTGACATTATCCTGCGTGCGGCGCCCTGGATTACACCCGAGGAACTGGCAGCGATGCCACTGGCCACGCCGGAACTCGGTGTTGTGCCGCTTAGCCAGCTGGTGTCTATGAACCGTACCGTCGGTCCGGACCAGATACGCCGGGTCGATCGCAGTCGGGCCATCACGCTGCAGATTACGCCACCGCAAGATCTTTCGTTACAGGAAACCATTGAAAAACTACGCACAGAGGTCGAACCGGCAATCCTGTCGCAACTCCCCGAAGACGGCCAAGTCAGCTACTACGGTAGTGCGGATAATCTCCGTATCGCATTATCGAACATGCGCGACAGCTTGCTGTTGGCCGTTGCCATTCTTTATCTCCTCGTTTGTGCTTTGTTCCGTTCCTTTAAAGACGGGTTCCTGGTCGTCCTGGCCCTTCCGCTGGCGACTGTTGGCGGGGTGTTGGGATTACAGTTGACCAACCTGCTGACGTTTCAGCCGATGGATTTGTTGACAATGATCGGCTTCATCACCCTGCTGGGACTGGTGGTCAACAACGCCATCTTATTGGTGCACCAGACTCGGGCATTTGAACGCCAAGGCAAATCACGCGACGACGCAGTGCGCGGTGCAGTGAGAATACGTCTACGACCGATCCTCATGAGCACCCTGACCAGCCTGTTTGGCATGCTGCCGTTGTTACTGATTCCAGGACCAGGTACCGAGTTGTACCGCGGACTGGCGGCCGTTATTGTCGGCGGTCTCAGTGTAAGCACAGTGTTTACTTTGGTGCTGTTGCCCAGCCTCCTGCGCGCGACATTTATAGAAGATACACTGGGACGTCTGATCGGCCGCACACCCGCGCAGGCGGCCGCGGGTGCAGGCAGCGGCTATTCCGATCGACGGCGCGGAGACTGATTGATGAAGTTGTTTTTGAAAGCCATTTTTTGCGTGTGCAGCCTGACAGGGACGATTGCCCTGGCACAGGGCGGATTTCCAGCACCCGTTGAGGTGGCTACGGCAGAATTAACTCAACTCGCGCCACAGATCAAAGTGCCAGGCACGATACTCAGCCGCGATGATGCCCGCCTCGCTGCCGAAGTCGCCGGCAATTTCGTATCAATCGCCGAAGTTGGGACGCGTGTGGCCAAAGACGCGGTGCTTGCAAAAATCGAAGACGCCTTGCTGCTGCAACAACAGAAAGAGAACGAAGGGCTCGTCGCGAGCCAGAAAGCACGCATTGCATTTCTGGAACGTGAAGTCGAGCGTCTGCGTCGTCTGGCGGCACAAAATAACGCCGCACGCAGTCTGTTGGATCAGACTGAATCGGACCTCAGCGTTGCCCGCAGCGAACTGCGTGTGGCCAGCGCGCGACTGGCGCAAATCCAAATTGGTGTTTACAAGTCGTCTATACGGGCGCCTTTCGCCGGTCGCGTTACCGAACGTTTCATAAACCCTGGCGAGCGTGCCAGCGTCGGCGACGAGGTTGTGAGAGTCGTCAATCTGGACCGGCTGGAAGTGGTCGCCCGCGCGCCGTTGAACGCGGTGAGTTTTCTCAAGGAAGGTTCGACTATACCGGTAGCGAGCGAACGTCAGGCTGGCGATGGCACCATTCGCGCTATCGTGCCCTATGGCGACTCGCGCTCACACATGTTTGAAGTTCGCATCGATGTACCGGCCGCAGACTGGATCATCGGCGAAAGCGTACGCGTGCAGGTGCCAACCGCCACAGCACAGCAAGTCCTGGCGGTACCGCGTGATGCCTTGGTATTGCGCGCCGACGGCGCTGCGGTCTTTCGGGTAACCGGCGAAAATAAAGCCGAACGTATTTCCGTGCAGCCGGGCGTCGGTGACGGCGAACTGATCGCCATCATCGGCGACATCCAGGAAGGCGATACTGTCGTCATACGTGGCGCGGAAAGGTTACGTCCCGGTCAGGACGTCATGATCAACAATGGTGGTGCGCCGACTGCCGGTTCCAGCTCTGCCGCCGGTTCGTAATCAAAGCGGAGTTTGCCCCCCACCCTAGCCCTCCCCCCGGTGGGGGGAGGGAATAGATCCGATGATAATGCTAAAGGGACAGACCCCTTTGGGGTCTGTCCCTTTAGTTCTTGTGGGAGCGGCTTTAGCCGCGATTCCTTGCGGCTCTAAAGACGTTGCCAGATCAGGATACGGTTGTTGGCCGGCATGTCGTGATCGCTAACGCGGCTTAAGCCTCCGTCGTTGGCAAACTGATCAAGCTGGCGATCGTCACGAATGCCCATGTGTGCAGCGCGAGCGCGTAACTGATGATCGAATTGTGCATTGCTTTCGCTGGTGAATTCTCCGTCGCGATTGACGGGTCCATACAGCACAAAAAGACCGTGCGCCTCCAGTACTTCGGCGACGCCGGCAAACATATCCCGAACCTCGTCGATCGACATGATATGTGACGTGTTGGCAGTAAAGACAACGTCGTAGCTGCGGTCCAGCGGAAAGTTTTTGACATCAAGTTCACGCGGCACGTGGGCGTTTTTCAAACGTGATGCACGAACCCGAGCGGTGATACCTTCATGATGCTCGATAAGATCGCTGGTTTGCCAGTCCAGTTGCGGCAAGTGCTCGGCAAAAAAGACTGCGTGCTGGCCAATCCCGCTACCGATCTCCAACACATTGAGGCGTTTGGTCGGCAGTTCCTTTCGCAGCACCGCAAGGATGGGATCCTTGTTTTTTTCTGATGCTTCTGACCAGCCGGCTGTCATCGCGACGGGGATGAGTGCACGACGTGTGGGGCAAAAAGGTGTTGCCGATAATATTGCAGCTCACGGACTGAATCACGGATGTCATCCAGTGCCAGATGGGAGCTATCCTTCTTAAAACCGGCCGCGACATCGGGTGCCCAGCGTCGTGCCAGTTCCTTAAGTGTGCTGACATCCAGATTGCGGTAATGAAAAAACCGCTCCAGATCCGGCATCCAGCGAGCGAGAAAACGGCGATCCTGGCAGATGGAATTGCCACACATCGGTGATAGACCCGCTTCTGTGAAATCTGACAAAAACGCAATCGTCATATTTTCCGCTTCGTGTTCATCAATCTCACTGGCACGCACGCGCTTGATGAGGCCCGACTTGCCGTGCTGCCGGGTATTCCAGTCATCCATATCATCTAAAACTTCGTCACACTGATGAATGGCCATTACCGGGCCTTCGGCGAGAATATTCAAATGCCGATCGGTTACCAATGTCGCAAGCTCGATAACATAGTCGTTGAGCGGGTCCAGTCCGGTCATTTCCAGATCGATCCAGACGAGGTTTTCAGCCTGTTTTGGCATAGCGAATCGGGCTCCCTGTGGTTGCGACCGATTCTAACAGAGGCTAAGCTTTGACGCCCCGCGCAGGCAGTATCAGAAAAAACATGCATTCATTGACTATCGCATTCCTTGTGTTGCTACTTACCGGCACGGTGTTTCGTTTGTGGCTTGCGATGCGGCAAAAGGCCGCGGTCACCAGCCATCGGGCCGAGGTACCAAAGCCTTTTGATGAGACGATCTCACTCGAAGATCATCGCAAGGCCGCCGACTACACAGTGTCACGGGTACGCACCGGGATGCTTTCGGAAGTCATCGACACCGCCCTGCTGCTGGGCTGGACGCTAGCCGGCGGTCTGGCACTGCTCGATAGCGTTTGGCGTGGTGCCGCTCTGGGTCCGTTGCTGACAGGCGTTGCAGTGATTGTCAGCACGCTGATCATCATGTCGGTGCTGGAAATGCCGTTGTCAATCTACAGAACCTTTGGTTTAGAAGCCCGCTATGGCTTTAACAAAACCACACCTGGTCTTTTTGTGATGGACCTGCTCAAGGGTTTGGTACTCATGTTACTGCTCGGCATTCCGCTGGTCGCGGTGGTCCTGTGGCTGATGAACAGCGCCGGAGAACTCTGGTGGCTTTACACCTGGTTTGTTTGGACGGGCTTCACGTTATTTATCACCTGGGCCTACCCGGCCTTTATTGCACCGTTGTTCAATAAGTTTTCCAAGTTGTCCAATGTGGAACTTGCGCAACGCATTGAAGCATTACTCGATCGCTGTGGCTTTCGCAGCAAAGGCATATTCGTCATGGATGGCTCTCGGCGCTCCACACATGGCAATGCCTATTTCACCGGTGTGGGCAACAACAAACGCATCGTATTTTTCGACACGTTGATGGAAAGCCTGGGTCACGAGGAAATCGAAGCAGTACTGGCACACGAACTGGGTCATTTCCGGAAACGGCATGTTACGCGTCGTCTGATCATGGGTTTTGCGATCAGTCTGGCCGGTTTGGCCTTACTCGGCTGGCTAATCAAACAACCGTGGTTTTTTAGCGCTTTAGGTGTGGACGCCGCATCTAATCACATCGCTTTGTTGCTTTTTATCCTTGTGGTTCCCGTTTTCGTCTTTCCGCTGACGCCACTGATGGCTTATCTGTCGCGTCGTGACGAATTCGAGGCCGACCGTTACGCCGCCGAACAAAGTAATGCGCATGCCCTTATCAGCGCGTTGTGCAAACTGTATCGTGACAATGCGACCACCCTGACCCCGGATACGCTACATTCGGGGTTTTATGATTCTCATCCGCCAGCCACTTCCAGAGTCGCCCGTCTCAGCGAACTGGCCGCCTAGATCGAAAGCACATGACGCGCACTAAGTCTGACACCGAAACGCTACGTTCGGGCAGGATTGTTGCGGCCCATGGCAGACACGCCATCGTCGAGGACGCTGATCGCAAGCGCTACCGATGTGGAATGAAAGGCAAGCGTCTGCGACCAGTCTGTGCCGATGAAGTGCGTTGGCGTCCACACCAATCAGACATCGGCGATGGCATCATCACCGAAGTTTTGCCCCGTCGCGCACAACTGTCTCGTCCCGACAACCGGGGCCGATCTGAAGTAGTCGCCTCGAACATGTCGCAGATTGTCGTGGTTGTGGCGCCACGTCCCCCGGCTGATTTATCTCTGGTCGATCGTTACCTGGTGTCGGCCGAGTTAATTGGCGTTGCCGGTGCTGTGGTGGGCAACAAGAACGATATCGACGCACTGGATTTGAGGGAGTTTCAAAATATCGGTTATCGGACTGTCTCGGTATGTGCCAAACAGGCCGACACGCTCGAACTATTAGTCGCCCTGCTCGCTGATCACACCAGCATCCTGGTCGGCCAATCCGGTGTCGGCAAATCGTCATTGCTAAACGCCATGATTCCGGGACTGGACAGTCGCACCCAGGAGCTGTCCACCGGCAGTGGCGAAGGCCGTCACACAACGACGGCATCAGTGCTATATCACTTGAGTAATGGCGGCGAAGTCATTGATTCTCCGGGAGTACGCGACTACGCTCCACCACCGATTTCCGATCGAGAACTGATTGCCGGATTTGTGGAGTTTGGCGAGCCGTCAACGCAGTGTCGTTTTAATGACTGTCGCCATCTGACCGAACCGGACTGCGGCGTAAAACAATCCGTGACCGATGGTCAGATTAGCCAACGACGCTATAACAGCTATCGGCAATTGCTCGAGCGGCTGGCCAACCTCAATCCGGATTCTTATTCGTAGCTCTTACGACCGGCAAAGGCATGGGTCAAGGTGCCACCGTCGACAAACTCCAGTTCGCCACCTACAGGTACGCCATGGGCAATGCGTGTCGTCCTAAGACCTGAACGCGCTGCCAGTTCGGCGATGTAGTGTGCCGTAGCCTCACCCTCGACAGTAGGATTGGTTGCCAGTATGACCTCTTTGACTGCGCCGTCGTTCATACGCTGTTTCATTAAGTCCATGCCCAACTCATCGGGACCGATACCATCAAGCGGCGACAAGTGTCCCATCAAGACGAAATACAGCCCGCGATACGCCGCGGATTGTTCAACCGCGATGACATCGGCCGGTGTTTCGACGACACACAACACTGACTCGTCGCGGCTTCCTGCCGAGCAAATTTCGCAAATTTCGTTCTCGGTCAGCATACGGCAACTGCTGCAATGACCGATATGCTCCAATGCGCCACCGATGGATTCAGCGATGTGTGTGGCACCGTCGCGGCCACGCTCTAGCAGGTGAAATGCCATTCGTTGGGCGGTCTTGGGGCCCACGCCCGGTAAACAACGCAACGCGTCGATCAGTTGCTGCAGCCTGGGAGAAAAAAACACGCGTCAGAACGGCAAATTCATGCCGGGCAGGTTTAGCCCTCCGGCTAGACCGGAGAATTTTTCTTTTGTGGTTTCTTCAACTTTTCGCACCGCGTCGTTCACCGCCGCGGCAATAAGATCTTCGAGCATGTCCTTGTCGTCACCGACCACCTGCTCATCGATGTGCACGCTGATAGTCTCATGCCGGCAGTTCATGACGATTTTGACCATGCCGCCACCAGCCTCTCCGGTTACCTGTTGCTGGGCCAGCTCTTCCTGCATTTTCTGCATATTCTCCTGCATCTGCTGCGCCTGCTTCATCAGTTTCGATATCTGCTTCATCGTTTGCCTCTTAGTCTAAGTTCCCGAAGTATCGTTACGGTCAACCGGGCGCACCGTGTCTTCCACCACCGTCGCGTCAAACAGATCTTTCAATGCTTTGACGTTGGGATCTTTCTCTATTTCATCGCGTGCCGCGTCCATTCTTGCTTCGGTTGCCTGTTCGCGCTTTGCGGCAGGCGTGTCATCCGATGCGTCGCCCATGTGAATCCGTAGTATGACCACGTCTCCGACCACTTTCTCCAGGGCTTTGCCGAGCCGTTCCCGTAATTGATCGGTGTGCAGATGTTCGTGGCGGGTGTCCAGCGTAAGGTGCCACACATTTCCCTGGCGCCGACTGAACAGACAGTTTGCAGCCAGTTCCCGCGCCGCCCCTCTGACATTGATTTTTTCGACCAATGCCCCCCAATCCACATCGGCCGAACTGTCCGGCTTAGGCGTCTTTGCTGTTGCGGCTTTTGTCGAGGACTTCTTTGGTCGTGACACCGTACTTTTCGGGCTGCTCGCAGCAACGGGTTGCACAACACCGAGCGTGTCGCCCTCAGCGGCCGGACGAAAAGCCAGCATACGTAGCAACACCATCTCAAAACCGCCACGCGGGTTGGCGGCCAAATACAAATCACGCCGACCGATCAGTGCGATTTGATAATAGAGTTGCAACTCCTCGGCGGTGGCAGACTGTGCAAGAGCCTGGGCGAGTTCACGATCACCTTGACTGTCGTCCAGGGCTTCCGGAACCGCTTTTGCCAGCGCGGCACGCTGGATCACGCTGGCCAGCTCGGTAAGCGCGCTTTCGTAGTCCGGCGCATACTCATCCATGTCGCTTACTCTTTGCATTACCCCTGCAGCATCACCGGCGATGAGCGTTTCAAGTAATTGCGCAACATCGCGTCGGTCGATGCTACCCAACATGACCAACACGTCATCGTCTTTTATCGCACCGTCACCAAACGCGATGGCCTGATCGAGCAGACTCAATGCATCGCGCATACTGCCACCGGCTGCGCGGGCCAGCCGGATCAGCCCGGCTTCATCGCTCGCAACCGCTTCGCTTTGGGTGATTTTCTTCAATCGTTCGACAATCAAATCGACCGGCAGTTTCTTCAAATTGAATTGCAGACAGCGTGACAGAACCGTCACCGGCAATTTTTGTGGATCCGTTGTCGCCAGGAGAAATTTGACGTGCTCCGGTGGCTCTTCGAGGGTTTTGAGCAAAGCATTGAATGAGTGCTTGGAGAGCATGTGCACCTCATCGATGAGATACACTTTGAATGCACCGCGGGTTGGTCGGTACTGCACGTTATCCAGTAGTTCACGCGTATCGTCCACTTTGGTGCGCGACGCCGCATCGACTTCTATCAAGTCTATGAAACGACCTTCGTCAATCTCGCGACAATTGGCGCATTCCCCACAGGGTTCGGAACTGACGCCTTTTTCACAGTTGAGGCACTTGGCAAGAATTCTTGCAACGGTCGTCTTGCCCACGCCGCGTGTGCCTGAAAACAGAAAGGCGTGATGGATGCGGTCGCCGTCCAACGCGTTGACCAACGCCCGACGCACGTGCTCCTGTCCGACCAGCTCGGAAAAATTCCGGGGCCGCCATTTTCGTGCGAGTACGGTATAACTCATGTGTCCGGTCTCTGGTTTGTTTTACTTGAGATCACAGCGGCCCGCGCCAGCCGCACCCCGGCGCCCGATGTCACCGCTGCCGCTGCTCCCTTCCGGGTCTGACGGGGTTCACGATTGATCGTCGCGAGGGGACCGACGCGGACCTCGGCGCACTCTACCAAAGTACGAAACGAAACGAAGCCGCGCTGTAACTGTATGTCCGTACAGTATCATAGATTACCGCAGGAGGCGACAGCCGAGTGCCGGTGCGCTAACGTCAGACACTAGCCGGAGGGAACTCTCTGCCTTTGAATACGCCGTCAGACACCGCTGAGATCGAACGGATTGCCGCTTTCCGGGGCGAGTTCAAGGCGAACGAGCAGCCTGGCTGGTACAACGGCTACGCGCACCTGGCAGGCACCACTTCTATCTCAGTTATTGCGATACTCGTGGCGATCGCTGCGCTCGACACGGTCACCGCGTTCGAATGGTTCACCGTACCGCTAACCTTTCTGTATGCCAACCTGATTGAATATTTCGGTCACCGCGGACCAATGCACCACAAAATTCGAGGCTTGGGCCTGATTCACACGCGACACTCCCGCCAGCACCATCGCTATTTCACTGACGAGCATATGAGCTATGACAGCAGCGCAGACTTTCAGGCAGTCTTGTTTCCACTGATCCTGATCGTGTTTTATCTCGGGTTATTCGCGCTGCCGACCGCTGCGCTGCTGGCGCTGATATTCAGCAAAAACGTCGCCTTACTATTTATCGCCGTGGCTGTGGCCTATTTTCTAAACTACGAATTGCTGCATTTTGCCTATCATGCCGGGCCGGATTCATGGATTGCCCGGTTGCCGCTACTGGGTCGGCTGCGTCGTTTGCACCAGACTCACCACCGACCTGAACTGATGACTCGATATAACTTCAATATCACCTACCCGATCGGCGATTTCTTCTTCGGGACGCTTTATCGGCATTAATCTGAGTTGGTTCGCACCACATCGATAGCCCAACACGCACGATTGAATCGCGCATAAAAAAAGGCGGTCCCGAGGGACCGCCTTCTTCACGAAACGTGCGCCTTAGCGGCGCCGCAATCTCGTTTAGGCACTTTTGAGGCTGCCTGCAGCCTGCTTGCCACGCTCGGTGACAATTTCGTAGCTGACGCGCTGACCTTCGGTCAACGTGCCCAGACCAGCAGCTTCAACAGCGCTGATGTGGACAAAAACGTCGCTATCGCCAGACTCCGGCTGGATGAATCCAAAACCCTTGGTGGGGTTAAACCATTTAACAGTTCCTGTAGCCATTATTAGGCCTCCATAACAAAACCCGCGCGCAAATCGGGCGCGGCAACGAACAACCTGGTCGTAGTGGGTGACTTGAAACGGACGCCGGGAGAAACCGGGCGGGTATCAGATAGGCCAAAACGTAGATCGCAGAGCGATATTGCGGGAAATTTTGCACAAAAGCAAGCAACTATGAATCTTTGTAAACTGGCCCACCGCCCGCTATTGATGGCCGCATTCCTCACGCATGTCCTGCGCCAGATAAAGCAATTCAGGTGACGCAAATCCAGCCTGGCGCAGAGCCCTTAATTGAGCACACGCGGCTGCGATATTTGACGGCGATCTGTGCGTTTCCAGCAACAGAATCCGCGCTCCCAGGTCCTGTCGTTTATCAATGTTCATCTGAGCCAGACGAAGTGCTGTTGGCGTGTCGCCCACTGACAGGTAATAACGTGCGCCGTGATCGGCATACATCAGTGGATATTTTTCCAGCAGCATGACATAGCCATTTCGTGCACGTTGCGCAAGGCGTTCAGCCGCTGCATCATTCCCCAGGAGTCGCTCAATAATGGCTCGCTGGTGCATAAACTCGGGGTTGCCGGTCTGGCTGGCCACCGATCGATAGAGTTCGGCGGCGAACCGATGATTTCCCAACGCCGATTCGGTTTCAGCCAGATGCTCGGTGGCTAACGCATACTGCGGCAGACGATCGCGAGCGGCGGCGAAAAACAAGCGCGCTGAGCTGTAGTCCCGGTAGCGCAGAAAAACTATCCCCTGTTGCACCTGGATCCAGGCCAGTACATACGGCGCCGTGTCGCTATATCTGCCCTGCGCTTCTTTCAAAAGACGCGATGCGCCCAGCACCTGTCCCCTGTCGACCAGCTCGTTTGCACGGCTGACCAGCGTCACCGGGTTTCCGTTCACTGGCCCGGAGACCGCTGCTCCGGTAGCACGATTGATTCTGTCGTTTATTACCAGGACTTGGTCAGGATCGGCACCGTTGCCCAACGCCGTTTGCAACACTTCCTGCGCCAATTGAAATTCATGAAAACCCATTAGCACTTCGGCATAACTTAAATCTATGGCAGGGCCGTGCGTGCGGTCGTACGCATCTGACAATCGCGATCGCGCTTGTTCTGCATCGGCCAGAAGACCAGTGATCTGAAATCTGTGATATCGGGTTCGCGCCAGGCGAGCTACCAAGCTGTCGTCGGTGCGTCGGCGCAGTTGTTGCTCCAAACTGGCAATCAGGCCGTCCAGATTGGCCATGTAGACATCGCCCGACGTCGTGAGCCGCACGTCCGGCGGCAGCGGCCACTCTGGACCAATCAGTGTTTTGGCTTCATCCAGTTCCGCCAGATACCGGGCTTGATCCATTTGGATCTCACCGGTGACGCAGGCCTGCGTCAAAAAGCCGATTGCAAATAACACTGTGCAGCGTGACATCGATTTCATGACCCTGGTATGCCAAGAAGCTCCGGCGAAAACGCCGGAGCTTCCTGTTTCTATCCTGTCACCGAGCTTCTGGTTTCTTGGCTATCCGATTCAGTTTGGCTCACCGAGAAACGGAAATTGGTCTAGAAATACACTGGTGTTACCAACAAAATCCGAGACCCCCGGGCCAACCACAGCGCCAAAGGTGTCATCGATGACATCCCGTTCCAGAGTTCGACCACCGCACTGTGGCACGCCGAGCTCCACAGCGAGATACGCATCACAGACCGGATTTGAAACGTCGATAATCAGACGGTCATCGACCAACACCGACGCCAACACGGGAGGCGGTAGCAGGTTGTTATCTACCACGCCGTCCAGCGTGTCCAAGGCTGCAAGATTGGCCGCGATCTCATCTTCAAACAACGAAGCCCATGTATCGATATCTGCTGCCTGATTGTACTGATCTTTTTTGCCGGTCGATGCCAGCAAATCGATCAGGGCAGTAGTGATTCCAGGGCGCCCGGTCCGGTCGAGTTGTGCACCGTCATTGTCACCCTCATCATCGTCATCAGTAACCCTTCTATGTGTGGATGCATAGAATCTCAATACCGGATCGGCGCCACCATTGGAGAGCAAATCGCTGTCTATCCCTAATACAATGGCCAGAACGTTTGCGCCTTCGAAAGTATCCTGACCCGGATCCGTGAACTGTGGCACCAATGTCGCCACCGTCGCGTTGAATGCTACGCCATCGAAAAAGAATGGGTCGTCACGCAACCCTGCGAAAAGACGTACGCCTTTGTGTTCGGCTGTGCGACCTATTTGACTCGTGACATTGATACCGCTCGATCCTCTGCACCTGGCGGCTTGGCCGCTGAATCTGCACGTGATCGTTATTGCTTGTGCACCGGCTGCCGTATTCTGCAAATTAAACCGATATTCTACAGCGTTTGAAAACCGTGAACCGCTCATCGCAAAGGGCGCAACGGTGGCCGCCAAAATTACTTCACCGGAATCATTTGGATTCACGAAAGCATAAACGTCGCCGAGATCGGCAGCCGGGTCTTGTGCGATCAAGGGTGCATCGACATGATCGGCCGCGAAAACCGCACCCGCAAAAAGCAGCCCAGCGACGGCTATTACACTGAATGATTTAGCAAACATTATTTCTCTCCCAAGTTTATGTGCCCCGCGGGGCAGCTTGATTTATTACGGCTTCGTGTTGTTTCTTTTGGCTATTTCCTGAGTATAGTCAGGAAATGGCATGATTCCAGTCTTATTCTGGTATTAGAATCTGGTGCGGATACTTGGAGAAACCACAATGAAAGCGCTTCTGGCCACCCTGCTGGCCTTATGTTTAACGCTCGCCGTCCAGCCGGCACTGGGCGACCTGGCCGAAGGAATCGCACTGTACGAGACCGGCAACATCACGGCCGCACAGACGATTTTTGCCGATATTGTTGCGACTCAACCCGACAACGCCGCTGCGATTTATCATCTTGGCGTCACGCAACTCGCGCAGAGTAATCTCGAAGAGGCTGTGACGTCCTTCGAGCACGCCGTCAAACTCGACGAAAACGTGTCCGCTTACCACCAACGACTGGGTGAGGCGCTCGGCTCGCTGGCAGGCGATGTTGGTCCCCTCAAACAGATGAGAATGGCCGGTCGTATTCACGACGCCTTTGAACGCGCCGTGGAACTGGATGAGGAAAACATCGAAGCGCGTTTCGGGCTAATCACTTATTACATCAACGCGCCGGGGATTGCCGGCGGCAGCTCGAAAAAAGCCGCTGTACAAGCCGCTGCAATCCAGAAACTGGACCCGAACCAGGGACACATTGCATTTGCCAGCGTCTATTCCAACGATGGCGAACATGAAAAGGCGGAAGCTGCCTATCGCGCAGCGATTGAGGCGGCACCTGAAAAAAGCGACGCTTATCTGGCATTGGGCATTATGCTAACGGACCAGGAACGCTTTGCCGACGCAATCAAGACTTACGAAGACCGGCTAGAAATCGAGCCCGATGACATGGCCATCCTTTATCAGCTTGGGCGCACAGCGTCGATATCCGGGCAGTTTCTCGAACAGGGCCGCACTGCATTCGAAGCCTACACCAATGGCTATATACCCAAACCGGGCGAGCCATCAGTTGCGTGGGCCAACTACCGTCTGGGATTGATACATGAGCATCTCGGTGAAAACGACCACGCACGCGCCGCGTATGAAACCGCGCTCGCCCTTGATCCAAAACACAAGCAGGCTAAGAAAGCGTTGCGTCGCGTGCGCTAGCGGATTCATTTCCCCTCCCCTCCGGGGACGGGCTAGGGGAGGGGCAACCTTCGCAAGTTTCGCCCCCCACCCAGGCAGGTGTTCTTGGCGGTGGAACGAGTCCTGTGGACGGAGGATGCTCTCACGGCAGGATGCCGCTCCTACGACGGGGCGCGTGATCGTCCCTGGCAGTACTTTGTTCGTGGTTGCGAAGCTAAATCAACGCGACACATGCACAAACTTGTCCTTGCTCAATTGCTGCTCGCCGTCCCAACGGTAGGCAACCAACTTGCCGCCGACCTTGGCAGCAACACTGTAATCGAGGCATGCAATGTTTGGCGCTAACCGGTCAATCTCGCCATCTAACCAATAGTGGCCAAAGAACACCGGTGGATCGCCTTCCGAATAATCGATGAGATGTTCTGCGTCGATCGGATCCTCCGGAATATGGCTTAATGCCGCATCAGGCCCTAGAAAAGCTGCTTGATATGTACGTGCCTTTCCGTCCCACCAACGAATGCGGATATGGTGACGCGGGTTGCCGTCTTTGTCGCGAAACATTGTATCCCCTGGCATTCTGATTTCCTTTCCTTTCAAAAGGGTCTCAACAGCCTTGAACTCCTTGGAGTCTCGACGTGACGCCTTGACGATTAAATCGTCCGCCAGAAATGAGTTGACTGTCGGGTAGCGGTCCGACAAGAAACGCATCAGCTTCTCATCCCAGCAGGCGTGAATGACCCGCAGACCATCGAGATCAAGCCACAGTGGCAAGGTGCGGAACCAGTTAATCAGTTCCGCGTAGTCCCGCGTGCCATCATAAGCCTCGAGAAACACTTTATGTTGGGCCTGATTTTTTGCGGAATGCACTCGTAAGTGACGGCTCGGATCTTCCGGGTCTTGTGTGAAATAGCAGATCGCGTTGAATTCATGGTTTCCCATGACCGCCTGGGCCGCACCTGCATCAATCATGGGCCGAACAATCTCGATAACCTCACGCTGTTCAGGACCGCGATCGATGAAGTCGCCCAGAAAGATGATCTGTCTTTCGGAGTGGCGATATACACCATTGTCGCAACGGTAACCAAGCCGATCGAGCAACCGGACTAGTGGCTCACTGTGACCATGAATATCGCCAATCAAATCGTAATTCATAAATTAGTTGGGCTCCTATGTTAGAAAAAACTGATCAGCCTCAAATTACGATATCAATAATTGAACTATGTAGTGCGATTCAATTGCCTTGCCTGCGTTCGTACCGACTCCTTGCTCTCCCTTAATGCAGCCTGATGCGGTTGTTTTTCTCGACCGATTAGATTCATTCCCCCTCCCCTCCGGGGAGGGGGCTAGGGGGAGGGGCAACCCTTCGCAAGATTCGCCCCCCCCCCCACCCCCCCCCCCCGGGGGGGGGGGGGGTTTGTTCTGGCGGAGAGGGCGGGGTGAGCAATTGGCAAAATCGACCCACCGGATCGATTTTGCTTGCGAACGCCCGGCTCCCTGCCGGGCCGGCCCTGCGGGCCGTCGTCGCTAACGCTCCGACGTTGTCTCGGCCGATTAGATTCATTCGCCCTCCCCTCCGGGGAGGGGGCTAAGGGGGAGGGGCAACCCTTCGCAAGATTCGCCCCCCACCCAACCCTCCCCCCGGAGGGGGGAGGGCTTTTTGTTCTGGCGGAGAGGGTGGGATTCGAACCCACGAAACGGATTAACGTTTACACGAATTCCAATCGTGCGCCTTCGACCACTCGGCCACCTCTCCTCATTGTAAAACCTGGCGCAGCGTACACGCCGGCC
>Ga0224508_10000233_pt1 | contig 56908 bp, 98 predicted proteins | sample SF_Jan12_sed_USG_4_FD_170157 | JGI IMG/M metagenome (GOLD analysis project Ga0224508, IMG submission 170157) | Sediment microbial communities from San Francisco Bay, California, United States - SF_Jan12_sed_USGS_21 | ecosystem: Environmental > Aquatic > Marine > Sediment | place: USA... | reverse complement strand
TGCGCCTTCTGTGTCGTGGCCTAATTTTGATCGCGAGGTCTTACTAGGCCAGGACACAGAAGGCGCATAATAAACAATGCCGTTTGTTGTAGAAACCGGAACCGGATCAGCGACGGCGACCGCTTATTGCACGCTTGCGTTCTTTCAAGAGCTAATGGAAGTCGAAGGCCTTGGCATCGTTCTTTATAACGATACTGTTCAGCAAAACGCTATACAGCGCGCGACGCGCTATCTCGATACGCGTTTTACTTTCGTCGGCTATCGCAAGCTGACGACGCAGGCGCTCGATTGGCCGCGCTCCGAAGCCTACTACAGCGACGGCCGGATCGCCGACAACGTCCCTATCGAAGTTCAAGAGGCGTGCGCTTTCTATGCGTATCGCTCGCTAGGCGCCCGCTTGGCGCCCGATCCGACCTTCGACGACAGGGGCGGCCATGTCGTGCGCAAGGTCGAGCGCGTCGGACCGCTCGTCGAAGAAACCGAGTACGGCCAAAGCGGAGTCCAGCAAACTTTTCGCAAATACCCGGAAGCCGATCGGCGGATCAAAGAGCTTGTTATCCGAGGCTCGCGGTTGATGAGGGCGTAATGCCATGGCGTTTGATTATAGCAGCCTGGCCGCCACCGCGACTCGGCTGATCGAGAAATTCGGGCGCTCGGTCACACTCACGAAAAAGGGCTCGACGTCGACGACGGCCGGCAAGCCATGGCAGGGCGGCACGGCGGTTGACAGCACCTCGACGTCGATCAAGGCGGTTGCGGATCAGACCGCCAGCGCGACGCTTGCCGACGCCTTTCGAGAAGACACGAGAGTCAAGTCGAGCGATACGCTGATCATCATAGACGGCGCTGTAGAGCCAGAGGAAGGCGACAAGCTCGTCGACGGCACTCAGACGTATGAAATCGTTTCGACGCGCTCTCTGAAGCCTGGCGACACGGCATTAGCCTATTTCGTAGCGATGAGGGCCTAAGCCATGGCCACATTCGCGGCAATCCGAACCGGCGTGCTCGGCGCCTTCGTCGATCGCTGGGACGTTCTTCGGCCGACCTGGTCGCACGCGACGCAAACCCACTTCCCGCCGAAAGCCTTTAGCGAGCCTCAGTCGCTCTGGGTCAAGGTCATGGTGACCAACCAAGGGGGCCGGAATCGAGCGGTTTCGATCCGGGACGAAGTTTCAAGCCTAATGACGGTCGATTGTTATGCGCCGTTCGATGGCGACGACCTCGGGACTATGTTCGACGTCGATGCGCTCGCCGACGACGCACACAACGCGCTTCGCTCGATGACCTTTCCTTCAGGCGTCGACGACGTCGAGATCTTGATTCGCGACTTCCCCCACACGCCAACGGGCTTCGAGCATAAGCGCTTGTCGCTGATCTTCCTTTTTGACCTGCCGAGATATCAATGATGCCTATTAAGATGGTCGGCAAAGAGATTGCGATAAGGGAAACCGAGCGCGGGATCGAGGGAGAGTTCCGCCGGTTCATCGTCGGCGCCGATCAAGCGATCGTCTCGCGAACGCCTGTAGACACAGGTCGCGCTCGTGGCGGCTGGATTATGTCTTTCGGCAGCTTTAGGCCGACGCCATCGACGTCGACCGGCCGGCCGAACACGTCTCGCGGCAATGCCTGGACCGTCGGGAAAGGCAATGTCTTCATTCACAACTCTGTCGAGTACATCGTTTTTCTCGATGAGGGCAGCTCGCCGCAAGCGCCGCAAGGGATACTTGACCCGGCGGTCGCCTCGGTTGCGGGGAGATTCGGCTAATGCCTACCCTCGTTCAAGAATTCGACGTTAGCCAGTTCGAGAAGGGCGTTCTGCAAATTCGCAGGGGCTTGGATCAAGTTGAGGCTGAAGGGAGGAAAACCGGCGCTTCGCTCGACAAGTCCTTTTCGAACACGAAAGGCATTGCCAACACCACAAAGGAAACCGGCAAGCTCAACACGGGCATGCGCACCGCTGGTGCTGGCGCCGGGTTCCTGAAAGCCAATCTTGTCGGCCTGGTCGCTGGTTTTTCGTTCGGTCAAGTGATCGATGAGCTTAAGGGCTTCGATCAATCAATGCAGCGGGCGCGTGCTGTCACGCAGGCGACCGAAGGCCAGTTTGCGTCGCTCAAAACGGCGGCGCTAGAGCTTGGCCGCACATCTCGCTTTAGCTCGAAAGAGGCCGCCGACGCCATCGTTTTCCTAGGCCAAGCCGGACTGAAAACGAACGAAATTCTCGACTTGTTGCCAGTGAGCTTACGGCTTGCAGCGGCTTCGAGTGTACCTCTATCTCGCGCGGCCGACGTTTTAACGAATACCATCTCGGCGTTTGGAGAGTCATCGAAAGCAGCGGGCGAGGCCGCCGACATCATGTCTAAAGCCTTGGTCAGCGGGAACATCAACTTCGAGCAATTGGCGGTTTCGCTTCGCCAGGTCGCGCCGGTCGCGAACGCCGCAGGCTCTTCGCTCGAAGAGGTTTCGGCAGCGGTCGCCGTGCTGGGCGACAACAGCATTCAAGGCGAGCAAGCCGGCACAGCGCTACGCGCGATTATTCTGTCGCTGGTCGATCCTTCGAAAAATGCCCGCGACGCTATCCAGTCGCTCGGGTTGAAACTCGAAGATGTCAACCCCGAAAAGGTCGGCATTGTTGGCGCTTTTAAAGCGTTGAACGAAGCGCAAATCGGGGTTGCGGAAACATCCAAGATCTTCGGCCGGGAAGCGGCGGCGGCGGCTTCCGTGCTTACCAAAAATGTCGGCTCGGTCGACAAGCTTCGAACAGCGCTTGAAAACGCTGACGGGACCACAAAGCGAATCTCGGACACTCTCAACGATTCGTTGACGGCGTCGATCGCCGGCTCGACGTCGGCCTTCTCTGGCCTGATTCAGGCGATCGGCGACGCTGGCGCAACGGACGCCCTCCGAGGCATCTTCGATGCGGCCGCGGACTCGCTGAATGAGCTAACCGACAGCATCAACGAGTCCAACGGGGTTTTTGCCGGGTTCTTCAATTTCATCGGCGGGCAGGCGTCGGACGCCATTAAGCGCCTAAGCGGCGGCTTCATCGATATCGACAAGGCCGTCAAGCCGATCGACGATTTCTTTATCAAGCTGGGCAAGAGCGTTCTTGCCCTCGTCGAGCGATTTAGGGACTTGGTCCGCGAGGCCGGCGGGATTACCGCCGTTTTCACCAGAATCGGCGACGCGATAGAGGACACGTTCACGGGCGCGATCGACAAAGCCAAGGATGCGCTCGACGGCTTGCTAAGCATTCTTCCCGATTCGGTCAAATCGTTCGTCGGGCTCGGCGAGAAGGCCGAAGAAGCGGCCGAAGAGATTGAAGCGCTCGACGACAGCGCGTCGGACGCCACACGCAGCATTGAAGACCTTTCCGACAGCGCCGGCGACCTGTCCGGCATCATGGGCGATAGCTCGGGAGCGGCCGGCAACCTTGAAGGGTCGATCAGCGGGCTCGGTTTCGCGGTTAACAGCCTAGCGGGCGATCTGCCTGCCCTAGGCAATCAATTCGAAGTCACTTTCGAAGGCGTCAATCAAACGATTCGCGAAATCGACGTCGAGTCAGTGTCGGACCTCACGAGGGACGTGCTCGACTTCATCGGCATCGGGTTCGAGGACGTCTTCGGGAAAAAGGTCGGCCCGATCGTCGAGGACTTTGTCGGCCTCGTAGACAGAAACTTCGACACGATTAGCGACATCGTCGGCGCGACCCTCGACTTTTTTGGCCTTGGGTGGGGCGACGCGACAGAGCAAGCTGGCGGCGCGATCTTCGATTTTGCAGATATCGCTATCAACGCATTCGGCGGCGGCACTGGCGGCGGCGGTATTTTCGGCGCCATCGATAGCGTGATAAGGATTCTCGGTTTCGGCGGCGGTACCGGCGGGGCTGGAACGCTTTTCGGAAGCCTCGGCGGTCTCATTCCGCAGTTCGGCGCAACGGGCGCGGCTGGTACCGGCGCTATGGGAAGCATAGGGACGTCGAGCCTCGGATTGGCAGGCATACTAAGCAACCCGGTTACGGCAAGCATTGCCGGCGTTGTCGGCGCTCTTGGGTTGCTCGAACTCGCCGGAGTCGATGTGTTCGGCACGCTAGGCGATGTCGCAACGTTCACATGGGACTTGATAGAGTCGGTCGGAAGCGCGGCTTTTAGCGCTCTTTCTAGCGCCGCTAGCGCCATGGGTAGCGTGATCACCGGCATTTTCAACACGCTGGCTAGCGTGGCCTCTTCGATCTTCAGCACGATCACAAGCGTTGCAACCTCGGCATTTAGCACGATCACCAGCGCCGCCAGCTCGGCTTTTAGCGCAATTACCAGTGCTGCGTCGGCGATGGGCAGCGCTCTCACGGGCATCTTCAACACGCTAGCGAGTGTCGCGTCGTCCGTCTTCAGTTCGATCGCCAGCGTCGCGTCCGGCGCCTTCAGCGCCATTTCTAGCGCCGCCTCTGCCATGGGCGGGGTTGTCACAGGGGCCTTGAATTCTATAGCCAGCGTCGGCGCATCCGTCTTCGGCGCACTAGCTGGCGCGGCGTCTTCGGCCTTCGGCTCTATCATCTCCGCGGCGTCGTCAGCGGCAAGTCAGGTCGGCGGGATTCTCGGAGGCATCACCAGCTCGGTCGGCGGCGTAGGCAGCGCCATCGGCGGCATTGCCAAGTCGGTCGGCGGTGGAATCAAGAGTGTCGGCAAGAAAATCGGCAAGGCGTTCGGCTTCGCCGAAGGCGCCGTGATCGACGGGCCGACGTCGCTTCTAGGCGATGGGCTGGCGGGTGGTAGGTTCCGGCGCGGAACAGTCCTCCCAGAGCCGACGATTCTGGGCAATCTCGCGAACGTCACGCCGACCAGCGAACTAGGCCTCGCGGGCGAAGCCGGCAAAGAGGGGCTGTTGCCGCTCGCCGAGGGGCCGGCCGGACTGAGTGTCAACGCCGTCGGCTTGGGCCGCAAAGAGGTCAAGGTCTTCATCATCGAGGGCGTGGACCGCGCCGAAACCGAGCGCATGAAAAGGCGGATTACGGCGCTCGACGCCTCGGTTCCATCGCGGGCGACCAATGCTGCGCTTGATATTCTTGCGGAGATTGGTTGATGGCGATCACCTATCCGGTTGACGTTCCCATTAGCGACCTGGCGCGGATCACAGTCCGCGAGAACACGGCGAACGTTGCTCAATTTTCGGGCTTCACATCGCAAGGCGTTGTGCAGGAATACGAGGGCGACCATTGGGGCGCGAGCATTGGCTACAGCCGGCTTCCGCGAAGCCTGGCGCAAGATGTATCGGCGTTTGTGTCAAAGCTTCGAGGCGCGAAAGGCACGCTCGTTCTATCCTTCCCCGGCTACGACGAACCGCTCGGCGCCGCAAAGGACAACCCGTCGTCGCCAGCCGTGAACGGCAGCGGCCAGGCCGGCAACGAAGAGTTGCTAGTAAAGTCCGGGCCGGCCTCGATCACGGATTGGCTCTTGCCGGGCGACATTATCCAGGTAGGGCCGGCCAATCGCCCGCACTGGCACAAAGTCTTGCAGGCCGTCGACACGGACGGCAGCGGAAACGCCACGATCGACGTTTGGCCGCGCGTTCGCGAAGGCACGGTCGACTCCGACCTCGTCGCCTATACGTTTCCGCTCTGCCTTTTCCGCATGATCGATCAAGTTTCGTTCGAGATTGAACGCCCCGTCTTGCACACATTCGATTTTACGTTCCGCGAGGCGATCTAATGACGTTTTTCTCGTCGGCGAGCGCAACCAAGCAGCGCCAAGCGAGTCAAGGCTCGGGCTTAACGTCCGCGGTCACCAGCAAGCGCGCCGATCGCCTCATCAGGGGACTTAGAAAAGTCCTCGCCGCGCAATCGGTCGAGGAAGTCGGCACCTCGGCGCCTCGAGTCTATGGCTACGGCCTGGCGCAAGTCGACACAGTCCGCGTTTTCCGCGAGATCACGAGCGACGGCCGCTTGCATGTCGTCGACGTGATTGCAGCCGACGAGATCGACGGCGTTCTAGCCTATGTGTTCGAGAACACGACGACCAGTGGGTCGCAAGCGATCGTCTTTCCCGGCGATTTTACAGAGCCTTCATTCGGCTTTCCGGGTCAGATCGACGTCAACGGAAACATCACATCCGGGCGCTACAAGAATAACGGAAGCCAGATCTTCCTGAAGACTGGCACGCCTGGTCAAACAGCCATCCCCGAACTGACGTCGAGGACGTCGGCCGAAAACGACTTCGTCGGAACCGGCCTAGCCTACGCCTATAGCCGATGGACCTTCATCGAAGGGCGTTTCGTCAACGGCGACCCTGAAATGAGGGTGATTGCACGCTTGCGCAAGCCGATCGATCCGCGCGGCGGTCCGCAGCGTTGGACATTCAATCCCTATGTTCAGCTCTACGATATGTTGGTTAAGGCTCGAAACATCGGCGGCGCCGGACTCGATCCCAGCGACGTTAACGCAGCCAATTTTAGCACCATGGCCACATGGGCGGAAATGCTCGTCGACGTCCAGGGCGAGACGAAAACCGCTTTCCTTTCGACTGACACGAACAAGGCCTCGGCGAACCATTTGCTGGAGTTCGACCAGCCGGTCGCGCCGTTTCAATATGGCGACGTCGTCAACGTCGTCGCGAGTGCTGGGCAATCCATACCGTCGGGTTATTCGCCCGGCGTTGACTATCACGTTGTGCCGCTTCGCCATCGCTTCGGGGATTTTCAGGTTCCGGCGATTGCGCTGGCCGCGACGCTCGAAGATGCGCTCGACGGTAATTTCATCGCTCAAGGCACGAGGACAACTGATCTCGACATAAAAAAAGTTAAAGAAGTTCGTTTTATGTCGGGCTTTACTTATCAGTCGACCGATCCGCCGCTCGAAGTGATCTTGCGAATGCTGGAGAGTTGCGGCGCATCACTCTACCTCGACGACGGCAAGATCCACGTAACCCGGCAAGTCTTTCCCGGTAGCGTCGAGGCCGTGACAGATGGCGAGGTGAGGGACGGAAGCATAGCGCTGTCTAACCGGCTGCCGTCGTCCGAGCGCGCGACCTCGTACACTGGAACGTATACCTCGCTGCTCAATCTGTTCGAGCCGAAGGACTATCCGACCAGGGACGGCGGCGGCGTCTTTCAGGTGGCCGACAACGGGATATCGAAGCCGGAAAGGTTCGAGCTACCGCTCGTCGGCAAGGCGACCGCAGCACAACGCCTTGCAGCGGTCGCACTCAGGCGCGCCAGGCAAGAGCGCGTCCTTTCGTTCTCGGGAAGCCTTAGCCTCTACCGGCTGAAGCCTGGCACGGTGTTTAGCCTCACGCACGCCGAGTTAGGGCTCGACGCGAACACGACGTTCGAGGTTCGCGATCAAACAATCGCGGTCGATGCCGGCGAAGACAGTGCGTCCATGGTGGTCGACATCGTCGCCCGGCAATTGGAAGCGACGACCTTCGACTTGACGTCGTCCGACGCCGACCTCGTCGAGTCGGCCAAGGTGCCAGGGCTCGATTCGCCGTTCGAGGTCGGAACGCCTGGCCTGCCGTCGATCGCCGAGAGCCTGTTCATCACCAACAACGGCGCCGGCGTGAAAGCCAGGGCAACGTTGACTTGGTCGGCGCCGTCTACCGGCTTCATCTCGACGTACAAGGTTTCGTTCAAGCTCTCGACCGATACCGACTACACGCAACGGCCGCCGACGGCCGATCTCACGACGAGAATTGATGATATCGCGGCCGGCACCTACGACTTTCGCGTGATCGCGGTCAATACGCTTGGCCTGGAAAGCGAGCCGGCCGACGTCCAACAGGAAATCCTGGCGCTCTCGGCGCCGCCGAGCGATCCGACGAACTTTACCGGGCAAGCGCTGGGCTCGGTCGGTTTCTTCCTAACCTGGGATCAATCGACTGATCTCGATGTCAGGTTCGGCGGTCAGGTCGAGATACGGCACCACAGCGACGAGGCGGGAAGCCTAGGCGCCGATTCGATCCTCTTGGCTACCCAAGACGGCAATTCGACGCTCGCCGCGCTCTCGTTCAAGCGTGGAACCTACTACATCCGCTTTATCGATCAGTCGGGCAACGCGTCGGGCTTCGCCGAGTTCTCGGCGGACACACGGCGCCCGGTTCCCTTTGGTCAATTCATCACGTCGGGCACATTTGACGCGAACAACAGCACAGAAGACCAGGTTACCATACAGGAAGACCCGTCCTTTCCGTCGACCAACGGCGCAAACACGCTGTTCGAGGACACGGTCAACCAATGGCTTGAACTGGCCGCGGCGGACAATTGGGACGACATCACCGACGTTGACGCGATCACCAATATTGACGACGTCGGCGGAACCGGCGGCGTGAAGCCGGAAGGCGTCTATTTCTACAGCTCGGGCATAGCGCTCAATGCTGTAACCCGCATGATCGTCGAAACGGTACTCGAAACCACGATCGTCGATGAAAGCACGAGTCTCGACGCGGTCGAGGACTTCGACGAGATCGAGGACATTGACGCCGTCGGCGCAAACGCGTCGCAACCCGGCGTCGCCGACGCCTGGCACGAATACCGAAGCACCAGGGACGACCCGACGGGCTCGCCGACTTGGGGTCCATGGCAGCGGATCGACACCGATCAGCTCAATCACCGTGGCGTCGAGTTCCGAGTCCAAGCCCGCAGTTTCTCGCAAAACGTGAACATTCGAATTTCTCAGGCACGCGTGATCGTTCGCGAATTGCCTGTCGACGTCTAAGGAGTGCCGACGATGTCACAACCAACAGACTCAGATTTCAGCCAAGCGTCGGGCCTATCAGGGACGGCGTATAGGACCGCTCACAACGACTACAACGCAGGAATTTTGACCAAGCTATCAGGCACGACCGCGCCGGCCACAACGTTTCAGTACATGTGGTGGATCGATACCAGCGCTACGCCGCCAGAACTCAACATGCGAAACGCCGCGGATAGTGCTTGGATCAAAATAGCCGAGATCGATACCAGCGACGTAAAGTTCTTCTCGGAACTCGCCGCAGTCGTCGGGCTCGCAAACACGGCCTCTTTCACCGAAAATCAGACAATCGACAAAGCCTCGGCGGCGGGGTCGTTCACGATCAAGAGTGACCGGACGACGGGAATCGCGGCGAGCGTCGACCTCGGCGGCCACGACGACGGCGCCAACGATACGATTTACGTTTCGCTCGATGCCGAGGTGACCGACGACACCAACGGCTCGGAAGACGGCCAGCTTGTTATTCGCGTGATCCAAGCCGGGTCGGAAGTCGCGAGGATGACAATCGGCTCGACGGTCTCGGTAACCGGCACCATGAACGCGACGACCGTTCAACAGGGCGGCACGAACCTCGCCAGTATTATCGAGGTTGAGAAAGCCACCTTCACCGAAGACGGCCACACGGCCGCGGCGGTCGCCGTGCCGGCCGATGTCACCAGGGGCGAGCGCAACCGCTTCACGGGGGCCTCGTCGTCGACCTGGACGCTCAACAGCGGCACGGCGGGCGAAGTCTATCCAGTCATGAACGACGGTACGGCCGACATCACCTTCGCGGCGGGCGGCGGCGTCACCATTGCGACGGCAGGCCTAACGCTAGGCCAACAGAAAGTTTGCACGGTCGAATACGTGACGGCGACTCGCGTCTTCATCTACGGCGAGAACACATAAGGAGCGCTGAAGACATGAGCTTTCCAGGTCTTCAAGGGTCGGTCGCCGCCGCTGCAGGCGGCACGCCGCTCGATTACACGAACCTCGTCGCATTCTGGGAGTCCGAAACCAACGTGAACGACACGGCTGGCGAGGTCGACGACTGGACAGACCAAAGCTCAAACGCGATTGTTCTTGCCCAAGTCGGCGCAGAGCCAGGACCGGAGCTTGAAAGCAACACACAGAACGGATTCGACGGCCTGTCTTTCGAGGAAACAACGGAACCGGACCCGATTGATAGAAAGCTGACATCGGGCGCGGCCGTTCTGGACGATTTGTTCTTCGGTTCGGGGGCGCAAACGATTTCCTTTGCCGCGCGTTTGGATAGAGCAACCGACTTTACGTTCGGCCTAAGTAACACAATTTGCTCGAAGCGATTTTCGTTCGGCCTAAACCAAGGATGGCGCCTTACGATACTTTCAGATGGAACGATTGACTTTCGTCACTTCATGACAAATCAAAGCAAATGGCAGATACAAGCCAGCGGGTTCTATAGTCCCGGCGATCTCGTCCTCGGCTCGATTACTTACGACGGTGGCAATAGTTCCGGATCGGGTAGCTTTCGACTTTGGAACGGCGCTACCTTCGTTGATACCGGGACTGTAACAACGGCAACAAGCTCAACCAAGGCAACCGACGCCGCTGGCGATTTTGTCGTCGGCAACATCTACGATCCGGCGCGCCTAAACGATAACTCACCGTTCCAAGGTCCAATTTTTGCCCTTTGGATTACCGATACTGCTCAGAACTCCATCGACGACGAGTATTTGCAAAGGTGGGTGCCATGATGCCGCCGGTCGGAAAATGGGGTTTCATCATGAAAGCCGGCAAGCCTTGGAGCACAAAGCCTATTCAGCTCGTCGCCGTAGCGGGCGGCCGATATCAGATCAAGCGCAACGACGGGTCGATCGTCGACGGCACGCTCGGCATTGAAAGCGAGGCGGAAGGCTTTCGGATCTCGACCAAGCGCGGCGGCAAGAGCAGCGTTGTGACGTGGCAGTCTACCCGCCGAAGGGAGGCTCGTTAACCTTGGCGGTCTCGACGAAGTCGAAGAACGAGTCGTTCGGATCAAACGCCGCTTGATCAGCCGCCGACAAGCGCAGATCGCGAGCGATCGAAATCTCGGCGAAAATGCTTTCGATCACGACTGAAAGGCTGACGCCCGACTCCGGGTCGCTAACGGCGGAAATGTCTTGCATCTTGCCCGACAGCAGTTCTTCGGACTCCACGATCGCGCCGGCGGCGTCGACGGCCGCTAGCTTGATCCTCGCCGGCCTAAGTTGGAATTCCTCTTGTACCGCCGCGGCCTTGATCTCGTCGGCCGTCCCGACGATCTGAGCGCCGGCATCGAGCGACGGGCGGTCCAAGCTCTGTCTGATCGAAAGCGAGCCGGTTAGCCCTTCAAGCGGCCTGTACGTGTTGCCGTTGAACTGGCCGGTAAACGGCCGAGTCCAAAAGAAAATCGGGGCGCTGTCAAACTCCAGCTCGACGAGAACGACCGGACGTTCGGCGCTCTGAAACTCTGTTGCCAGTGTCATTTGCCGCCTTCTTCTCTGGTGACGCGGCCGGCGTCATGGCCGCCTTTGCGCGCTCGAAACCGTATATCGTATCTTCCAAAAGGTCGAAGTCCTCGATACCGAAGCGACGAGCATAAGCGTCGATCGCGGTCCAGGGGATGACGCCGTGAGCATTCCGACAGGTCTCTAGCCGTTGGTAGGCATGGAGAAGCGGCGCCATCCATGGCCGCCACGCGTCTAGGAAGGCTTGGACGCGGGCCGGCGGGGCTTGGCGGCGGGCTTGCGCTTGCTTCGCGACGTCGCGGGCTTTGTCGCCGATCTGGAGGGCTTCCGCGTAGTAGCTGACGGCCTCTTTTTTTTCGAACCGCCTTGCCGGAACATTTCGGGCTTAGCGCATACGCTGCCAAGTTCCTTGAATAAGGCCAGACCCGCCTTTGAGCCCTTGAAGACATCGGCCGCCTCGGAAAGCGGGATAGGCTCCCCGTCTCTCTCAGCATCCCACCTTTTCAACAAGCACTCGCAAAAGATATCGATCTCCAGCTCGTCGGTAAAATCTTCGCTGGTTTCGATATTTTTTTCTTTCAACAATCGAAGCATGGCGCGGCCAAACGCTCGATTGCGGCCGGCATGCGCCTCGGCAAGTGTTACCGAGAGCTTGCCGGCCTTGTGCTCGATCGTGTCGGCAAAGTTGAAGTCTTCGAGAATTGCGCCAATGTCTGGCATTACGGGATAAACCAAAAAACATTATAGGAGACGGTTTGATCGTGCTCGACGCTATCGGCCGCTTCGAGGCGCAACGGTTGCTGCATAGCGTTATCGATATCGACCGAAACGATACCGTCGCCGAGGGCGCATGACGGGAAGTCCATAAGGACTCCTACGGTCCGGTTATTGAAAGGCCGTTGCCAAGCAATTTCGAACTGAATGCGATCGTTCGCGCGAATCGACTTCTTCGTCGCAATGTCGGTGAACCAGTTCGTTAGTGTCACGTCGGCGACAAAATCAAGCGTGTTGATGTCGAAGCCGGAAGTTCGGCCGACGGCGGGCAGAATGCTTGCCTGGTTCGACAGTGCGATCTCGTATTCGGTCACGAAGTTGACCAAGACCGACGGGGCGGCATTGCCGGAGGTTGCGGCCGGATAGGTCGAAAGGACAGAGCGAACGACATGCGAGCTGTTGTTCATGAACTCGCTTTCTTCGATCTCTAGCGGGGTGACTCCTTCCGTTAGCCGAAGGTCGCCGGCCTGGCCGGTATGCTCGGCGGCGGAAATGCCGAGAAGCGAATACTCAACGACGCTCTTTGACCTGTTCTGGACACTGATAACACAGGTATCCGTGACGGCGCCGAGGACGTCCTCGGTTTGGATGTCGCCGGGGTTGGCGACCGGGTTCGGCTCGCCGAGCTGGCGCTCTGCCGTGTGGCTGATCCGGTTGTACCGCGTGTTGTTTAACGCCTCGTCGGCGATGCGATCGGCGAAGAACAACCGGATTGAAAGGCCGGTGCCGGTTTCCGACGTCATGTCGGTTTCGCCGTCGGACCCGCCGTCGACCCGGTCTAGCGTGAGGTCGGTCGCCGTCACGGACAACACGCGCATATGCCCGTTGTTCTCGGCGTTCACGAAGCGGTTAGAGGACGCGCCGTTTGCCTTGTCGATATAGACCCGGCTCCCCGGCACGAGTTGCGGAAAGTTGGTAAAATCGAGCGTTCCCGACGCAATATTGAGCTGCGGATAGGCGCTACCGGACTTAACAACGTCAAGTTCGGCGCTCCCAAACTGAATCCCAACGGCTCGGATTACGGCGGTATCAGGCGGCGAGGCTTCAGCGGTGAGTCCTGATACCTCAATCGTATTTCCTGTGACGCCAGTAACCTGCTTTAGGCCGTTGTTGGCGGCTGTACTGAAGTTCTCCGCATAGAGCAAATGCCCGACTTCCCAGCCCGCAACGGCCGCGTCAGTGCCGATGTCATAGTCCGCTGGCGTGCCGGCGACCGTTATGCCCGTATCAAAAACGGTGCCTTTCTTCGGATGCTCGTTCCAATTGGCGAGCATAACGGCCGGCATCAATTTGGTTGTGACGGTCGGCGTGAAATCGGTCACGAAGCCGGCGGACGCATCCTCGGACACGATGTCGCCGCGCTTCCGGCGCCGACGCTGGCTAATGACGCGCCGAGACTCGAGATTGAGGTTCGAGCCGAAATCGCCGTAAGAGTTGACGACGAGGTTGAACCATACCGGCGAGCCGGGCAACACGCCGATCGTGGTCTCTTCGGCCAGGGCTAGCTGTGCCGCTGATCCAGAGATAGAGCTAACTTCGGTTGCCATGTTGGCCGCTCCGCTGCATGAAAGAATACTTCGCGGAGACTAACGAAATCATGTAGTGTTGTTAAGTATATCATTGTCGTTGAATAATAGTTACCAAGTCCTAATAATAATTAATAGTTAGCTATGCTTTCTTATTACTGCCAATTCGACTAAGATTCCCGCAAGTCGCGGCGGGATTCTGCTGGATAGGGCGCAAATGGATGAAGAACACCCAATTACCCAAGAGCGTTTGCTCTTTTGGGCAAAATCAGGAGTCGGAATGATTGTCATGGCCGCAACCGCAAGCGCCGCGTGGATCACGCTAGGGTGGCCTGTGCCGGCGACAACCTCCTATGTCGTGCAAGAGGTAAAGCCAGCTTTCGAGCGGATCGCGGGCCTCGAACAAAAGCACAACAGTTTGACCGTGATCGTTCTTCGCCAAAAGCAATCTTTCTTGATCGAGGAAATTCAAGGCCTTGAAGCCGAGCGGTTAATGGGGGGCGACAGTCGTCACCTTGATTCGCTAATCAGGGTCAAAAAAGGCGAGGTGAGGGCGATCGAGAGGAAAATCGATAGCATCGAGGCCGGCGAGTAGCGAGATGCTGCGCGAGTTAAACGAGGGCGCGCACCGCTATGTGTACGATGCGACCGTCGAAAGTGTCTATGACGGCGACACGGTTACGTTGACCGTCGATCTCGGTTTCGGCATCTCGCGGCATGGCCACAAAGTGAGGCTGTACGGTATCAACGCGCCGGAAGTCCGCGGCGCCGAACGTCACGACGGGATAGCCGCGCGCAACTGGCTACGGTCGAGGCTTCCGGCCGGCTCTAGCATTGTGATCAAGTCGCACCGAGACAAAACCGGCAAGTTCGGGCGATGGCTCGGCACGCTCTACAAAGACGGCGTCGACCTGAATGCGTTGATGGTCGAGGCCGGCTATGCAGAGTTCCGCGAATACTAGCGCGTGTGCGCCATGGTATGCGCGAAGTCCCAGAGCATGAACGACGTGGCAAAGCCGACGGCGATCAATGCGAGGGCGAACGCGGCCAGCATTCCGTATAAGAAGAGCTTTCGGCGCGTGAGTGTCTTCATCGGGTCGCCCGCGCGAAGTCTTCGGCCGCGTTCCACCAATCCGGGATATCGCGAAAGTCGATGTTCTTCGTCTTGGCAAGCGTCCAGATCACGACGCCGTCGGCGTGCTTGCGGCACGTTTCGAGCTGCAGGCGGAAATAGTGCCGGGGAATCGGCTTTCCTTTGTGCTCGTCGCTTCCGCTATGAAACGTCGGCCATAGGAACGGATAGCAGGGCTTGCCGGGCGCGATCCGCTTGGCTTCGGTGATTTGCGCGGCGGCGTATTTTACCCAGCGGCGCTGATCTTCTGCGCTATCCGTGTAAAATGTGTAAATCGAGGGAAAGGTCATGTCGACCAGCTCGCCGAGCGGCTTCAGCTTGGCGTTGCTGCGCTTCCATAGGGCGTCGTCGTGAGTCCACGAGTTCCCGTTAATGATCGGCCAATAAGAGCGAATCGGCATCGTGCTATACAAGCCGAATTTGTGGCCTCGTGGCAGCGCGTCGTCGTAGGCTTCGAGCACGGCCTCATAGGCGTCGATGGCGCGGTCGTCGATTTCCTCGTCGCCGTTGTTCTGTGGGCTGTTCCAATACCGTTCGATGTCCACGCAACTGATTTGCGGCGACCTGGCGGCGACGCTGGCGACACGCGACAAGCTCGGCAAAGGATAGGCGCCGGCGCCGTTCTCGTATGCGCCTTGGCGTTTCTTATCGTCGAAAAATGCAGCCTCGTAGTGAAGCTTGATCGGCAGCATTCCGAATTCAGATCGAAGGTTCGGGCCGTTGCGATATCGGATGTCTTCGAAAATCGTGAACGGACCAGACGGTTTCGGATCGGGGTTCGGCGTGTCGCCTAGACGTTCGTCGACGACATCGTCGACTAGGCTGGTGATTGAGTCCGCAAGGCGGCGGGTTGCTTGTGCGACGGTCTCAGGCATGGGGGGCCTTTCAAGGGTTAGGGGTAGGTCCAACAGAACAGGCCGCGGCTGTCTTCACGCACTGCGAAGCCTTCCGAGGCGGTCATGTCGTCGAGGTGAAAGCGCTGTTCGGGGCGACTGAGCATCAACCCGCATCTTGTCATACCGTGCGTCCATGCGAGATTAAGGATCAGCGGCACGTCTTCGACGCCGCCGGCCGGCCATAGATCGACGGCGCGTCCGTGCGTATGGGCGCCCGTCCGTGATTTCCGTTTGGTGACAGCCAAATTCCATTCGGGCGACCGATAGCCCGAAAAGACACTGAGCGGCCGGCCATAGGCTTTTCGTATGGCCTGCAAGCGATCCATGAACACGAAGCCGACTTTGACTTTCTCGGTTCCTTGGCAACGCATTTCGTACGGCGTGAAGTGCGGCCAGCGCCAAGCCGGGTCGCGTTCAAGCGCGCTGTAGTGATCCGCTTTTAAGTGAAGGTGCCGCAATTCGGGCACCTAGTCGGCCGCTCGATATATCGCAGCGCAAGCACCATCAAGAGCGCCAAGACGAAACCGGCGGCGATAAAGAATAAACTCCAAAGCGGGTCGCACAACCGTTTCCCCTTGAATAAAAATTAAGCAAAAGTGCTCTCGTTTACTTCGCTCTTTCTCGAACATATAACCAATTTGAGGAGGGTCAATGCATGAGACGTTATAGAAAACTGGTCGCTTCTTTAGTCGGCGTTTTAATTATTTCTCTGGAAGAGTTCGGAGTCATCTTTCCGCCCGACTCTATTGAGCTGGTCGCGCCTATTACCGCTTTCATCGTTTCAATTCTGGTTTGGGCGGTTCCGAATGATCCGGCTTAACGCCTTCGCAGTGTTCGCCGCCCTCGCGATGCTGACATCTTGCGCGCCCGAACAGGTCCGCCAGGGCCTTAAGGTCGCGAGCGATGCCAACCTCGTCGACCAGTGCGCCGAATTCCTCGAAGTCGAGCGCGACCTACGCGCTCGCTTGAGGGAACTGCCGACGCCTGATCTTGTCCGCCTCGCCGAAATCGACATCGACGGCACGGCACTTTGCACGCTTGAGATCTCCGATCTAACCGCCGAGTTGCGCGCAATGCTGGGGCGCTTGCCGTGAATCCAATGCTCGCCGCAAGCGTCGTCAACGCCGCAATCGCCGCGCTCGAAGTCTATCACGAGGCGCAAGCCGAGGGCGCGCTCGACCTGGTGCCGCTCGACATGAAGCGAAAGCTACGGGCGGTCATGACGATGGAAAGCGAGGCGCTTCAAACGGACATCACTCGCGAGTTGGACAGGCGTAAGGCGCTCGCGGCCGACGAGGGCGACCTCGGCGAGTTGTCCGCCGGCGCGGGGCTTTGACGCCATGGCAATCGATTTCATCATCCGAGGCGTCAACAAGCCGGTCGGTGACGGCACTCTGACCGAAGACGAGTCCATGACCGTTTCCAACCGAAAGGGGGCGGTGACGGGCTATGCCTTCGCTGGCGCGGAAGTGCCGTCTAGGCATCTCTCGGGAAAGCAGGTGCCGCCCGACTTCATAGTTGTGCGCTCCGATGTCACCGAAGCGCAGGCTCTACCCTATTTGCAGCCATGGCAGAACGAGCCCAGCTTTTCCCGGCAATCCCTCGACGTCTCCACCGACCAATGGCGCGGCACGGTATCGGCAACCAATGTCCGCACATCAGACGGGCATGGCGGCATCACGCAAGCGCAAGCCGAGACATTTTTGAGCAACTGGAACGTCAGCAATATGGCGTTCACGCCAAACAGCGCGGCGGGCGATTTTACCATTTTTGGCCTTGCAACGTCGCGGCGCTTTTGGGGGCGTGATCTAACGGGCCTGGTGTTCACCGAACGATCCTACAATGAAACGACCGGCGAGCATGAAATTCGTCTGGATTATGGCGACGTGTTCGCGAATCAAGATGCTGCAGTCGCTAATTTCGTCGGCGAACTGGCGGAAATTCGCCGGCAGAACAACGCGCAAAATACCATCGATTATTGCGTATGGCGCGGTGATCCCGCACATGATCCGACGCCTCGCGGGCCTCTTATTGGCGATGGTATGTTTGCCGCGATCCGCGATGACGTCGCCGAAGCATTAGAAATTCGCCTAGCGACACGACGTTACAAATTCACCGACTCCTCGGTCGATCAAGTCATCGCCGCTGGCGGCTATATGGAGGTGACGCCGGCTCAGCTTTTAGCCAATATCGAAGATCGACTCGATGGCTGACACCACTGTTACAGTCAATTCTGGCGGCGGTGCTGATTATACGACGGTGCAGGCCGCGATTGACGCGTCAGACGTCTCGACGGGTTTTTTCAAAGTCGAAATTCAGAATAATGCTACATATACCGAAACTATAACAGCAGGTGGCAGCACCGGCACACCAACAATTGCAAATTACCTTTGGATTACGGCAATAGACGCCGCTTATCATGGTGGAGATACAACTACTGGGGCGAAAGTACAGGCAAGCGGAAACAATCACACTTTTACTTGCTCTGAAAACTTCGTTCGCTTTGAAAAGCTTCGTGTTGGCATCGGTACGGGCATATCAAATGAATCATTCCGCATTAATAGCGGTATTACTGACCTATTAGTCGAGCGCTGTATTCTTGACGGCAATTATAGAGGCGACACGGACCGAGACAAAGACGGATTTTTTACGGTAGCGACAGGATCGCCATCGCTGACAGTTTATAACACTGTTATTTTTAACTATGCTCGCGCAAATATACATTGGGATGGCGCTAACGGCACATGTAATGCTGAATTTGTAACGTCAGCTCAGGCATCTCAAGACGAGAATCGCGGCAATTTCCGCATACCAAAAGACACGGGTTTAACCGTAACCACCAATATTTATAATTGCGTTTGCGCCGATTCAGGAAACAGCGCGACTGAATACGTTCAAGATAGCGGAACTCACACTAATAACGGATCACATAACGCGGCGGATGATACTTCTGGAGGTGTGTTCGGAACTAATGCCGTCAATAGTATCGTAATAACTGATGCCTGGACAGCCCCAGCAACATTTGATTACACGATCAAAGATGCTAGTTCCGCGCTCTATCAAGCGGGCACGGATCGGAGCGGGTCGAAGCCGGACAGCCGCGTTGATGCGACGATTGATATTGCCGGGACAACGCGGCCGGCGACGCCGTCGATCGGCGCGTACGAATTCGTGGCGGCTGGACCGGATCGCTCTATTACCGCTGATCAGGATGCTTTCCTAGCAACGCAATCGGCAACGCTCGTTCGCGAGCGCACCATTACCGCCGACCAGGACGCGTTTTTACCCACGCAGGCTGCGGCGCTGACGGTTCGCAATGATATCGCCGTCGCTCAAGACGCTTTCCTCGGAACGCAGGCGGCCCCGGTCAAGCTTATTGTCAAAGCTACGGCGGCACAGGACGGCTTTTTAGCCACCCAGGCCGCCACGCTTGGCAATATCGCCGCGATCACGGCCGCGCAAGACGCCTTCCTTGCTACGCAAGCGGCAACCTTTGCCACCATCATCAAAGCGACCGCCGATCAGACCGCCTTTTTGGCTACGCAATCGGCGGCTCTTGCCAATCTGATCGACATTACCGCAGCGCAAGACGCTTTCCTGGCCACGCAAAGCGCCGCGCTTTCGGCGTCGACCACGCGGACGATTACCGCCGCGCAAGACGCGTTCCTGGCGACACAGGCGGCGACGGCGAAAGCGATCGTCAAAGCGACGACCGCACAAACCGCTTTACTGGCCACTCAGTCGGCCGCGTTGAAGCTGGTCGCGAAGGTCACATCGGCGCAAAGCGCCTTCCTTGCCACGCAGAGCGCCGCCCTTACCGTCGTGGCGCCTGGCATCGTCGCCGACCATGCCGCCTTCCTGGCGACACAGAGCGCGCCCCTGAAGGCCATCCTGAAGTCGAATGCTGCTCAGTCTGCATTCCTTCCAACCCAGCAAGCGAACGCGAAGCTGATCGCCAAAGCGACGGCCGCTCATGCGGCTTTCCTTGCGACTCAGTCGTCCGTCTTGATCGTCGGGACACTGCCAACCATCGGATTGGGGGGCGATTTCACGGCCGATCAAGGCATACCCGGTTGCACTCTTAGCGACCAAAACCTGAACGGGAGTTCGTTCTAATGACTTTGCGAATCTATGACGCGACCGTTGAAGCGGGCGCTAATGCCATGGTCGACAAGCTCGAAGATGGCGCCGGGGCGGGCCTTGTCCGCATTTATACCGGCGCGCAGCCGGCGCTAAACGCGGCGGTTTCCGGCACGCTCCTCGCCGAGTTCACCATGTCCGATCCGGCGTTCGGCGCCGCGGCGGCGGCGGGTTCGGGGGCAGTGGCTACGGCCTTGAGTATGCCTAAAACCGATGCGGCGGCGGCGGCGACTGGAACGGCGGGCTATGGCGCTGTGGTCGATAGCAATTCCGTCGTCTTATGGACAGGCACGGTTACAGCCACCGGCGGCGGCGGCGACTTCGAAATCGATAATACTTCGATCACGTCTGGCCAGGAAGTACAGTTGACTTCTTGGACCTTCACGCTTCCGCAGTCGTAATGACTGTTGCAACCAACCTCGGCTTCACGTCAAGCGACGTTTGGGTTCTTGGCTCGACTCGTCGGTATGCGATCACAATTACCGACGGGTCGGGAAGCGTCAAAGACCTAAACGGCGCGACGTTCGCAACATTCCGGGTGAAGGATCTTCCGCCGGGATCGCCGAACGCCGCGACCAAGTTCGAGAAGACGCTCGGATCGGGGGTCATCGTTACCGATGCGAACGGGGGCATCATCACAGTTACGATCGACGCGGCGGACTCCGGCGCGCTCGTCGCCGGGGATTACTATTACGAGGTCAGGATAACCGACGCGGCTGGAGACACCGATACCGTGAAGACAGGGCAAATTAGGCTTTCGCCGACCCTGTTCTAACGCAGGAAGAGTTGAGCGCAGATCATGCAAAGGATAGGAAGCGCGGCGCCGACGCACATCAGCCCGGCGTAAAACCAGAGTGACCGCTCTTTGATGGTAACGGAGTCGTGTTGCAAGAGATGGTCCTCGATAATGCCTTTGACGAAATGCCCTACCGAAGGCGATGCTAGGTGGGGCAGGGCTTGCTTGGTTATGGCGGTCGCGGTGGATCGGATGTGTTTTAGGTGTTCATCCGATCCATAGAACATTACGCGGCGCCTCTTTGTGCGATCGAGCGCTCGACCAGCGTCAGCTTTCGCGGTTTTGATCGGCTCGAGCTTCCCTTGGAAGCTCTAAGCACGTCGCCGGCGGCTTTGTCCATAATTCCCGCAACCTCTGGCGCGGCCGCCGCGAACTTTCCGCCGAGTTGTTTCAACAGCCTGGCGGTCTCGACGGCCTGGCGCCTGGTCGCCTCGTCTAGCTTGTCCATGGCGGTCAAACCCCGGATGCGAGGTAAACGACCAGGCCGCCGACAACGGCGCCCGCAAGCGCATAACTCAAGATGGCCAACGCGGGAAGTTGTGTCGTTCGGAAGCATTCATAGCAGTTGATTGCTTCCTCGCATGCGGCGTCGACGTCGTTCACATCGACATAGCTCGGCACCAGCTCGCCGAGACGTGAGGCGAGATCGGCAGCGGCGAGTTGGGCGGCGGTCTCGTCGATTTTGGTGATTTTCTTAGGCGCGGTGCTTGTGGGCGCAATGCCATGTGGCAGTTCAAAGGTATACATCGGCTACTCTCCGTTGCCTCGTTCCCTATCGGCGAACCGCTGTTCTTCCGATAGGCTGGATTTCACGTCGTCCAAAACCTCGAAGCAATCGCCATGACCCGGCACGGAAAAAAAGAAACGCGGCGGAAGCATTTTAACGGCGTATAAGGCGGCGTCCACATGTTTACGGTGCTGCGGGTCGTCAAGATCGCTCCAAGGCGGTTCTGGCTCGCCGAGGGCGTGATGATAGGCGATTATGAACAGTTCAAGCGTGGTGATCTCGATCATTTCTTGCGCTTTCGCTTCTTGGCGGCCTTGAGGGCGCGGTTTTCGATCAGAACGTCGATCACTTTGTCGTACCAGGGCGGCGGCGGTCGATGCGCCGAGCCGAGGGCTTCAAAGTTGCCGATCTTGCTGCGACTACATTCGAGCCAATCGGCAAGCTCTTGCTGGGTGGCGAAGCCCGCTTTTTTGCGGGCCTCGCCTCGTGGGTTGTCTTTCGCCATCAATCGTCGGCCGGGCTAATCGTGCCGGGGACGAGCCAAAACGAATCGCTTGGCCCTAACGCTCGAAAGCACTCAGGAGCAAGCTCGGACAGTTCGACCAGACCTCGACCGTCGTCGGGCTCAATCGAAAGGATCAAGACATAAAGAACGGTCATCGGCTCGACTCTCCGTTCTCGCCGCGAATCTTAATCGTCTCACGGAAGAGAAAGCGCTCGTGGCCGGTCGGATTCGGGCTGTTAGTGAGTTGCACATAAGCGCCGAGCTTTTGCGGCGCTAGGTTGCCGTTGATGGCTTCGCGGTAGATGTGAGCGAACCGATACGAGCGGCTGCTTGCCCGCAAGAATTCCCACTCGCCGTCGGGCATTTGCGCCCAAAATTCATGGCGGCGCGCTCGGTCGAGCTGCATAACTGCGAAGATGCCGTCGGCGGCGTTTGCGGCCTCGGCGGCGCTCACATAGGAGAGGGCGGAAGCTTTTGCCATGGCTAATAACCTCCTAGCATGCGCCTTTCGGCGTCTTGTTCGGCGCGAAATTCCGCATCGGCTTCGCACTGTTCTTTGTACTGTTTGCGGTGCTCACTGGTGAGCTTGTCGAGATCGACGACCACGACCTTGCCCGATCCGCCGCAATTTTCGCATCGCCGATCATAGGCGCCGCTTCGGTAGTCCTCTGCGAAGTTCGGGTCGCAGTCGCAGGCCGATTGAAATTCGCTCGCGGTAAATGATCCAAGGTGCGCGCTCGATAGGCCGTGGCCTTCGCACAATCCGCAGATTGCCCAGCGGGTCGGCACCTCGATCTCTGACCCGTCGGGCATAAAAAGGACTTTGTTCGATGTCATCTCGGGACTCCCTCACATCGAAATGAATGAACGGACGTCGAAACGCTTCATGACCTCGTCGAGGTCTTGAGGGCGCACGCGAGACGCGCCCTCGCCGCGAATGCGGATCACGTAGCGCGGGCGGCCTTGTGCCGTGCCTGCTGTCGTCATGACGGGATTGTCCGCGGTCACGATCGCGTTGATGTTCGCGAAGATGGCTTCGAGGTGCGCCTTAAGCTCGTGACGGGACTTGTGCGAGATCGGTGCGGTTTTGAGTTGATTGAGGTTCATCGGTCGTTCTCCTTGCTAGAATTCTTTTGTCACATAAGCGTGACAATTGAGCAAGGAAAAAAAGTCACATAACCGTGACGAAGTACAGCGGTCGCTTGTTATCCGACCGGAAGCGCCGCCTTAACGCAGATGATTTCGAGCTGTCCACGCTGTGTTTTGATCAGCCTAAAGGCATGCCGGCGCACTTCGACGTCGTGCACGAACCTGGCCGCATGGTCGCGGCATATGGCGGCGTCGTAGTATTTTGGGCCGTCAATCAATGCTGCGGCCTGAAACGGTCCGCACTCGCCAGCGCTGGCGTAGCACACGAGCGCAATCATCAGAATGTCATGCATAGGTCTCTCTCAAGTGAGTCGCGAAGGGACGACGACCGGCTAATCATGTCCTCGATCATAGCTATCGCGACGATCGGCGCAATTTCGGCGTCAGCACGACAAAGTAACGTGCCGCTTTCCTGTATCTGGCGAAGCTCGGCAAGGTCTCGATGACATTCGTCGACTCGAGGCGAAGCGATTTCGATGGCGCCTGGCGCGGCGCCAGGCTTTCGCCCGTACTCGACGCCCGCGCCGAATGAAATCAGCCCAACGCCAAACAACACGAGGAGAGAGATCGGGAGGCGCGCGTCACTCATAGCAATTGGTCCGGTTCGTGGCTTTGGTCCCATTCCCAAAGGTCCGGTTGCCCGGCGATCCGCGCCGGCACGCGCAACGTTTGCGCGTCGCTTAGCGGCCATGCCCACAGCCTCGGCGATATCGGCGAGCTGCCTTCGCACAGGCCTTTAGCCAGCCGCGGGCGGCCTAAGAACGCTGTGCAGATAACCGCGGATCTCGGCAAACGCCTTGTGTCTTCCAGGCAGCTTTCAAGAAACGGGATCGCATCCTTCGACGTGATCGACCGGCCGGGGAAGTCGCCGGAAAGCCGGTTCATCAAGTCGACGATCTGGTCGGTTTCGACGTGCTTGCCGCCGGCGTGGATTCCGATCCGTTGCAGGATCTTGTAACGCGGTGGGCACCATCGCCGAACCTCGTATGATTGGAAGCCTTCCGCGATGAGCGACGCCCATGGTTGATTGAGTGTGATCGCTTTCATGATGCTGCAATCTCCTGGTCGAGGCGCCAGCCATTCGCCCGGCGTTCGGCGTGCGCGAGCGCGAACGTCCGAAGCGTCGAGCACATATTCGTTTTGTCCGGGTCGGCGGCGAGGACTTCGTTGACGAGCTTGGTTCGCGTGGTTCCCCTGGCGGCGACGATCTCGTCGAGATAGCGCCAAAATGGCGTTTCCAATTGGATCGCGGTTCGATGGCCGTTGATCCTCACTTCGACGCGCTTAAGTCTTGGCATTGGCTTTCGCTTCCGCTTTTTCCAATCGCGCCTGAAGGTCTTCAAAACAATAAGTGCGCACGGCCGCCGATCTGTTCGCGTTGTTTTCGTATTGCGACACTATTCGCGAGACAAGCCTCGATTTTGATATTTGCATATCTGCCGCCCGCTCTTTGAGATAGTCCGAGAAGACTTTTTCGATGCGAACGCTTGTCCGACGTTGATTAATGTACAAATCCATGCGCTGGCGCTTTACTTGCCTAAGCTCGGTCATGTCAATTCATCCCGTACCGCGCTTTCGCCGCGCGCAAGCCCTCGCGCGTGGCGGCGAAATGTTCATATTGTTCCAGATCGAGCGTAAGCCGAAGCTCGATTTCGGTTGTCTTTCTGAGCTTCAAGCCAGGACCGAAGATCGCGAATTCGAGGCAATAGACGCACAACGTCGGGTCGCCTTCTTTCGGCTTGGCTTTTGGGCCGAATGCGACCGACGCCGCGGAAAGCTTGGCGGCGCAATTCGGGCAAAAGTCGTCGTCGAGGCGGACGGCTTTGCCTTTCATTGCATGGTGGCTTCTCGGTCGGCTTCCATCTTGATCAGCTCTTTCATGGCGGCGACCATGCTTTCGCGCTCGGCGTTCGACATATAGGTCAATGCTCCGGCTTGCCTGTCCTTCTCGAATATAATCAAGGTGAAGCCGTAGCCGGTCCCTTCCATGGCACCAGCGATCAATTCGCCGATCTTCTTGGCAGTCGCGGCGACTTGCTTGAAGATTTTCGCGCGTTCGTCGGTCAATCTATTCCTCCTTGGTTGGTGGCTCGCCGTCCTCGCGGATCTTGCTTCGGTCGATCGCGTCCGACAGATTTTGGAAGTGCTCTGAAACGTACTCGAGAGTCGCGCCGAACTCGGCGACGGCGTCGTCGAGCGCGACCGCGGCGTCGACGACCGGCCATAGGCGATCAAGGTCGCGTAGCAGCCATTCGGCGATAGCGAGGGAAGGTGATTCAGAATGTTCGCCGTAATCTTTGATTAAAGCGCGGATACAGGCGAGGTCGCGCCTTATGCCTTCTAGGGCTTCCGAGCGCTTCATAGATAATCGATCAAAGTTTGGCCTTTGTCTGTCGGCCTAATGCGCTGGTTTTCGGCGTCGATCTCGATCAGCTCTGGCAAGGCCGCTTGCATCCTTACCAACCAAGGCCAAAGCGTTTTGCTCACAGGCGCCCATGGCTGGCCTTTCATGCTTCGGCCGACGAGGCGAAGATAGTGGCGCTGTTCCTCGGTTAGCGGGTTCGTCATGGTGACTCCTCTCCTTTAGCTGTGATCAGCAAACCGCTTAGGGTTTCACGCCAGCCCTCATCGAACCTCGACGTGTTCGAGTAGAAAACCCGCTTCGCGTCTTGGATGTTTTGCAGCGCTCTTTCTTTATCCATGCGGGTCGACCAGATAACGCCGTTCACGAGGTCGGCGGGCTCGGTGCCGGAATAGACGCGCCAGGACTCGGTTGCATCTCTGTCGATGGCGAAGAGCCTTGTCATGAAACATTGGCCAGAGTTGCGGCCTAGAACGACTTGCTCTTTCGTCAGTTTGCAGCGGCACACGATTTCGGCTTCGCTGTTGCTGTCGATGCCCCAATGATTGACGAACGGTTGCGCTTCTTCTTCGGGCTCGACCCAAGCGCAAAAGCTCGCCAGGTCTTTGACCGGCACGCCCTTGTAATGGAAATGGAAGTCTATGCTTACGTCGACGATCTCGATCACGACGCCTTTGACGTCGCCTTTCAAAACAGTATTGAGCGCCCGGTGCTGAAGAGGCCATTCTTGAACGGCGGCGCTGCATATCCGCGCGTATGGTGAAGACCAGTTCATGGCGCGGCGTCCTCGACCGTGTCGACGGCGATCTGTCGCAAATCGTTTTCTGTCTTAGGCTCGTAATTCATCGGGATTCCTCATGGCTACGCAAGCGGCACGCAATTATGATTTTCCTGGTCTCGGGTTGGCTTCGAGTGTGGCGAGCATTTCGATAAATGCGGCGGTCCTCGTTCGGCCTGGCGGCGTGTCGCGGACGGCGATGACGTCGTCTTCGACCTTGCGCCCACGGTCGACCTCGGCGACGAGCCATCGAACAATTTCGCCGTCGAAGGCGCCTTGCTTCGTGTGCATGATCGAACGGATATATTCGAGCTTGTCGTCGGGAACTCCGAGAAAAGAGAAATGGAGTTCTTCGACGATCTTATCGGCGGGGTTTTCCATGGGCTTCATGCATCCGTTTCTGTCGGCTGGGGGGCTTCCGGCCTTGGGTTGGCGTTGAGGACTTCGAGCAAGGCTTCCTCTGGCCAGGCGCCGTTCGAACCGTAAAGCAGTCCGGCGCGCTCGATTTGCTGTTGCCAGGCTCGCGCGGCGTCCTCGATGCGGTCGGCGCGGATTTTTTGTTCTTCGAGTTCGATTATCTTGCGGATCAATCGAGCGATCGTGTCGGCTTGGTCTTTGATCGTCGCGTGTAGCTGTATGTCGTGGTCGGCGATAATTTTGACGGCGTCTAAAAGGGCGCGGACGTCGGCCAGCGCGTGTTCATCGAAATTCGCGTACTCGACGGGATCGCCACCAAGCGCGCCATTCAAACGCCGTTCAACCGCCTCGATATCGACTAGCATGATTGTTTCCTTTGATAGAATTTAACAAACGTTAGCTTATGAAGCTAACCGGCGCCTCGTTCAATGAACGAGAATAATTATTATTTTTCTGCACTTTAAACCACTCCCTTTCACATCTTTTTTTCGCCAATGCCACGCAAGCGGCACGCAAACCGTTAATTTAGGGATTTTTTCCCGTCTCGAAGCTCGCACTTTTGAAGGTTCGAGCGGGCGGTCAAAACCATGTGTGCGAATTCGTTGAGAGCTACTCGCGCCCTCTGATCATCGGCGAGGTTCGTGTGCAAGTAGGATGCGACGACGATCGAAATAGCTGACATGGCCGACGGCGGGCTTTGGCTGATTAGCTTCAAGACGTCCTCGACAGCCTTGGCGACCGAGCAATCGTGTCGCCACTGTTGTTGCAGGTCGCCGTCGTCATAGTCGGGAATGGTCCAGTCGAATTCGAACTTCCTCATTTCGCGACCTCATTCATAAAGGCGTCGATCGCCTCGACGGCCTGTTTTTGATAGCCGGCATCATACTCCGCATAAATCTCGGTCGTCCGCTCGTCGAGGCGATGGCCCATAAGGCCGGCGACATCCCAAGAGCCGACGCCGCGGCGTCGAAGCTCGCGCGCCATGGTCCGCCGCATGGTCATCGGGACGACGTCGCGCGGCAGCTCGGCGCGCTTGACGGCGCCGGCGAACGCTCTGTTGATTTGCTTTACCGGACGATCGGCGAATTGCACCAGGCGGCCGGACGGCGCGAGTTCGAGGATTCGCCGCAACGTCTCGGTCATCGGCACGACCGGCCGGCGCTTCTTCGTCTGCGATCGGCCGGCTTGATTGAGATAGATCAAACCGCGCTCGAAATCGCACTGTTCGAGGTGGAGTTCGAGAAGCGCGCCAGGTCGCGATAGTGTGTTGAGCGCTAGCATTACAAACATGTAAACGTGCGGCCGGCGTCGCGAAGCTTCAATCAATCGGGCGACCTCGTCCGGCTCGAGTCGGCGCATTGCCGGCCTCGCTTCTCGAATCTTGATGATCCGCGGCGGCTCGGCGATCTCGTGACGCTCGCGCGCTCGGTTTAAAGCCCAGCGGCCAAAGCCGACGACCTTTTTGATATAGCTCGAAGATAATTCCCGACCTTTCAGGGATGCGACGAAGGCCTCTTGCCGGTCGATCGTGAGGTCGGCGATCGAGGCGTCGCCGTAGAAGTCTTTCCAATAGCGATACGATACGGCTTGCGCCCGCGAGCTGACGAGATGCCGGCCGACGGCTTGCCAGTACCTTTCGAGGATGTCCACGAGCTTGACCTGGTCGAGCGGCAATTCGCGCATGGTGCCGTGAGCTGCAACCCACTTCGCCATGATCAATTGCGCTTCCGCCTTGTCGGCCGTTCCGAGCGACGCACGGCGCGTTTGCCGCGTCTCGGGATCGAACCACGTGCGAAAGAACGTCGGCCGGCCAGGCCGCCGGCTTAGCCAATAGTCGCCTATCTGTGTCTCGCGCTTGTTCATTATCCGCTTGGCCATATGATGATGATCACAAAAATGATCAAAGCCACCCACACCCACGGCTCGATGCTCATTCGCCGACCTCGACGTGAGTCTTTTGAAATTCGTTGACGCCGACGTCGGCCGTATTAATGAACGGAGTGAGCTTAAAAACATCCTCCAAACAGTTGTCGCAAACGGTCGCCATCCAACGCGCGTCTTTAAGCCAGATCAGCAACGGCACTTGGTCGTCGTCGATCGGGTCGTAACACATCGAGCAAAGGGGCTCGTCGTCGTCGTTCACGAGCTGGTAATCGAAGTCGAAGCGCAAGCCTTGGAGCTTCATGGCGGCGTCATCGCCTTGAGCGCCCGCACATACCAAACGTTGTCGATGTCGGCGTCGCTGATCTTGCGTAGATCTTCGGGCGATTCGATCAGCGTCCACCAACTTTCGCGACCTAGAAGGACGCGGTTCAAATCGGGCACGAACATGGCGGGATTGAACAGGCTAAACCCGATCTCGAGGGTTTTCGATCCGGGGTCATATTCGGCGGAAACGCTGGTCGCCAGGTCGCCGAGCATGACGCCGAGAAACGTCTTGTCACCTAGAGCCTCATCACAGGGCCGTATCGAGACGAAATCGCCGCACTTCCCGCGCATCAAACAGTTTTGATTGAGCGCTCTTTGGTTCCATTCCTTGTCGGTCCATTTGACATTGCGGACCAACCAAGGCGCGTCGCCGTCGTGCTCGGTCATTCGAACTTGACCTTCGCGCCCGTCAACGCCGCAGCGGCGCGCTCGTAACTCGCTTGATCTTTTTCGGCATACTCGGCGAGCATTTCGGCGTATTCGGCTTCGGATATCAGCCCTTTTCGCATGAGCAATTTCACTATGGCGCCGTTGGCATTTAGCGCCGAAGCCACGCCAACGCGTAGGTGTTTGGGCTCGACTTCCTTACCGTCGCCGTTCTCGATCATGAAGGCGACGCCCGATTGCACGGCGTGCATAGCTTTGCCGTAGCGCCTATAGGCGGCGTCTTTTCTCTCTTCTTCTGTCATCAATCGAGCCCTTTCTCGTTTGCCCACCACCAGTCGACGTCGACGAAATCGTCGCCAAACTCAACCACGACCTCGCGCGGCACCCAAAGCTCTTCTGTGTCGATCTTGAACAAGAGCGCTTCGTCGGTCTCGAACTCGAAGGCGTCGACGTCGATGCGAACGGGCTCCTCTGTCGACTGTTCTGGAATCCGCATTAGCGTTGCACCTCGACGACTACGCGATCGATTGGTTCTTAAGAGGCTCGAAATCCTCGGCGGTCATCGTCGTGCATCCCATGATGTTGCAGCAAGCTCGGCGCTTAAAGCTCTCGGGCCGGTCGCATAACAGGCTAAACAGCGAACCGAGAAAGAGGAAAAGTGTCGGCTTCCGTCTTCCTCGACTTCAAAAGCTTTTTGTTCGCCGCAAAACGGGCATTGCCGAAGGTTGCGCGGTTGGTTGTCGCTTCCGCTCATCGCTTCTTTTTCTCCTCTAGGACGGCGTCCCGCATTAGCGTTGCACCTAGGTAGTCGATTGCCTGGTAAAGCCGGCCGTTGTCGATGTCGCTGGTATCGTACCGAGCGGTGACAACCTCTTGCGCTGCAGCTCGAAGCTTGTCACTCGCGGGCACCTCGTCGACGACGGCCGCGTGAATTTGTTCGAGCATCGATAACCATTTGATCACGTTGGCGGCGTCGATCGTTACGCCGCCATCCTCGCGAAAGGTAATCCCTTTCGATTCGAGACCGGATGTCATCACTTCCCTTTCATGCGGGCATAGGCGCCAGGCCGGAAATGCTGCTGTCGATGCAAGCGCGACTTCTCGCGCCGGCTTCGCCCATGGCGTTTGTAGATTTCCTGTTGCACCTCCAGGAAATCGTGTTGGTTGTTTGCGCACCGCGTGCACATCAAGCCTTTGCCAGCTCGGGTTGCCGGCCTGTCCGACCGGCAATCGACGCAAGTTGGCTTGCCGCATATGAAGCACTCGACGGTTTCGCCCTCGCGGTCGCAGTGAAAGCAGAACAGGCCGGCCTTCATCATTTCTCGGCGGCCTCGGCTTCCATGGCCGCCGTGGCTGGAATTTCACGGGCCTTGGTTACCCTATCGACATCGTTCGCGAGCAACGGCTTGAATTCCGTAGAAAGACAATCCGCGCCGCCCCAATCAACGCAACCTTTGCCGTTGCATGCCTCACAAGGCGCACCGTCGTCGCCAACCGCGACCATGCGATATCGCCGAGGCTGCGTGTAATAGCCGAAGTAGATCAAGGCCTCGTCGCCTAGCCTGGCGTCCATCATAACCTGTTCTTCGCCCTCGCAACTTACGTCGGGCGCCTCGACATCGAACGCCGCGCCAGGCGTCGAGACATCGAGCTTAAGCGTTGCTATCACATGCTCGGCAAAGGCGAGTAACAAGTCGAAGTCTTTGGCTAGCCTGCTGTTAGGGTCGAGCTTGCCCTCGTACGCCATCTTTCGCCGTTCCTTCAGGATCGACACGCCGAACTCGTTCAAAAGCGCTGCTCTCATTTGATTGGTATCCTTTCTAGGTCAAAGCATCCAAGACTCGACCAGGTTCGGCGGATCGCCGATCATCGGCATAAAGCGCACAGCGCCCGCTGGAACATCCGCTCTCGCCTGGTCAATGGTTTCGTAATATCCGGCGATCCGGGCGGCCACAACGCCACCCGCAATCGATGCGTTCCAGCGCGCGACGACGTGTTGCGGCGCGTCTTTAGGATGGTCGAAGATGGCCACAAAATACACGGCGTCGGCGCCGGGATTGACCGCAAAGCCCAACATCGACCCTAAGCGGCGCTTGCGGTTTCAGGCTTTGTCGCTCGCCGAACGGGCTTTGCCGCCGTCTTCTTGGCCGCCGGTTTCCGCTTCGCCGGCGCCTTTGCCGCCGCTGGCTTGGCCCCTTTGGTCGCCCGCTGGCGCCGCGGCTTAGGCGGCTCGACCTTTTTCTCGGTCGGCGTCGCCTCGGTCTCTGCCTTTGCGTGCCTGGTCGTCCTCTTGCGCTTTGGTGCCGGCGGTTCCGGCGTCTCTTCCGCCGGCGCCACTTCAACCGCTTCTGTCGACCTGGCGGTCGCCGCGAGCGCGGGCGGCACATTGATTTCGATCTTGGCGCCCTCGTCGGCCTCGTCCTCGATGGTCGCTTCTTCCTCTGGCCACCATGTCAGCGGGCGATACTCGCCTTGCGCTGCTTGCCCGATGATTTCGAACATCCCTTCGAGCACTTTGTTGCAGCGCGCATGAAGGTTGCCGCGCGTGTTTTCCTGCAGCGTCCGACCAGCGTTCAAACATGACCGATAGCTGATCCGTCCAGGCATCGCCGCCGGCACCAGCTCGCACTTGCCAAGCTCGAACACGGTGCGGGCTCGCCAACACTCAGGCAGGGACCCGACGTTGTTCAGAACAGCGGCAACACGCGCCTGTGTCGTGTGCTCATTGCGCAAGATCTTGTGCAGATCGAGGGTAGGCTCGACGTCGTCGTCGGCGGGTCCGCTCGGCAGAAAGATGACGTCGGCCTCGCCGGCCAGATCACGAATCAGGACATTGTCATAAGGCCGACAATCAACGATCACGTGGTCCCATGTCTCATGGCATTCGCGAAGTTGCCTCGCCTGCCTAAACCGATGCGTGTCGACGTGAACCGCCTCGTCGACCAGGTCAAGGCGTCGCTTTGCCCAACGGTCGGACGTCGACTGTTGCGGGTCGAGATCGGCGAGAAGCGGGTTCAATCCGACCTGTTTCATCGCTATCGCCAGGGTCCGCGCCATCGTCGATTTGCCGACGCCGCCTTTTCTCGACGTGAACGCTATTATCATGACCTATTGTCCTTCCTAGACATTTTGCTAATTCGCCAACCACGACGCCCGCCGCACCATGCGACAGGTCAATGATGTGTTCGGCTTCGTCCAGATCAGCCCGGCATTGTTCGAGCGTTCCCACACTCCGCGCCGGGATCTCCGCTTCAACCACGCCCGGAGTCGGCGGGCCTGGTCGAAAGTACATCACTGCAACCCCGAAGACGAAACAGGCGGCACATAGGCAAGCTACCCGTGGCAGTCTAATTGACTCGGTGGACAGTGCCGCAGCACGGGCAATCCAGCTATTACTGGAATTGCTGTCGACACTGTCCATGGAATCAACCTCGTTTCAGGGGCGCCCGGTCCGTCGGTCTCGCGGCTAAGATGCTCCGACGGGCCGGGCCTTGTCACACGCTGATGTCAGCCGCGAAACTCGCCTTAGCCTAGACCAGCGCGCCTTGTGCGCCCTCGCCGTTGCCGGCTTTCGCCGTTTTCCCGTTCTCCATCCTCTTTCTAAGCTCGGCTTCGACCGTGTCGCCCGTCTCTTTCGGCACTCTGGCGAGGACGTCGACATTTCGATCGAAGATGGTCTTTGCGAGCGCCGGCGTCTTGGCGTCCTTAATGAGCTTGCGGATTACGTAGACGGCATTCGAAAGCGACTTCAACTCGCGTTCGGGCTCGTCGGCCGACGCATAGACCTTAACAATCATGTTGTTGTTGGCCTTGGCCTGGTCGCCCGCGTTCGACTCTTGGGTCGCCTCTTGGCGGACTTCCTCGACAGCCTCGCCTTCCTCGACGACCACGCCGTCGCCATCGATCACCGTCGTCGCCAAGGGGTCGGCGCCTTGTCCGATCTTCGCGAACTCGTTCGCCGCGGCGTTGCCGTCCTTCTTCGGCGTAATGTCCTCCATCAAGTTGCCGTTGATGGTCTTGCCTTCCATCTCGTCGGCGGTCGGCATGTTGTCGGTTTCTTCGGGGAAGGCCGCGCGCAACGCTGCAGCTTCGGCGCACTTGTTGAGCTGGCCGAACGGCCGTCTTGCCCACATGCGATTAGGGGCGCCGCCATTCTTCTCGGCGTACTCTTCGAGCCAATAGACCCGCGGGCCGGAGAACTCGCGGAACTCGCCGCGGACGAAGCGGAAAACGCTGTATTGCGCCCATTCTGGAAAGGCTACCTTCGTATTTCCCCAAGACCTTTCTTTCGTCTGTCCGTGCCGAACGTCCGAAATACCGCCATACTCTTTAGTCCGCATGGCCGTGATGCGAGTCTCGGCGATCGCCGGCCAAACACCTTCAACCATTTTCTTCGCGTCGGCGTCCCAAACGAGAACGATGTGGAACGGCTTTTTCATCACGTCGAGCTTGCGCGCCTTGCAATAGTCGATGACCGTGCAAACCATCTCGTCGGAAGCGCCCTTGTAGAGAACAGTTTTTAGTACGTGCCAGGCTTCAGCCGTAATGCCTCGCTTTGCGGCGGCGTCGGGAAGCTGTGTCTGTAGGGGGACGATCGCGAGCGCCGCCCTTGCCTGTTCTTTCGTCTGTTCGGCTGCTTCAGCCATCGTTCGAACTCCTCATCTCTTTGTATTTGAAAACCCGGCTAGGCCGTTGCTGGTCTTTGCCTTTGGTCTTGTTGGTGCGCCATTGGAAGAAACCGCCGTCGTCGAGAGTGCAGATCTCGGCGGTTTTCATTCTGCCTTGAAACCAGCGCTTTTGAGCGGCGATGACCTTCTCGGCGGCGGCCTTGTCGTCGACTGCCTGTTGGAACTGGCTAGCCCGCAAGAGCGCCTGCTCGCCATGGATCAGCACTTTCTTTTCTTCTTCGTGCTGGTAACACAGGCGCCGGAAGATCTCGAAGTCGGCTTCGCAATCCTCGTCGGGCGGCGGAAAGATGCCGTTTCCCAGGTTGGCCATGAAGCCGTCGACGCCGAACTCGATGCGCTCGATCGCCTCGGGAACCGGCGTCGTGTCATAGGTTTCGAGCTGGCAATAGTTGCGATCGAAAACGGCAACGATGCCTCTCGCCGCGCCTGTGGTCGCGAACTGGCATTGGTGCTGCAAGCTGACGTGTAGCGGCACAGCCTCGCGCCAGTCCCGATAGAAAACCTTCGAGCCGACGCTCTTGATTTCGATGATGTACAGCTCGCCATCGATCACGCACCAATAGTCGGGCGTCGCGAACAGAGGCAAAAATTCATGCATCGAGTACGCGTCGATCTTGTGAAGCTCGACGTCGAGCATTTCGCTCAGAAGAGTCGCGATGAAAGGTTCGAGGATGTGGCCAAGCCGAATCGGCAGCTCGTCGCCGATGTCGGGCAAAGCTTCGACGCCGCTCACATGACGCGCATAAGCGAGCTTGCCGTATCGCTGGGGTATGGTGTTGAAAAGCGCCGGCACGCCCGACGCCGAACATAGCATCGAGCCGGCGGCGTGCATCTTGTCGAACTCGCCCTCGGCGTAAGGCACGAGGCCGAAAGGCAGCTCGTCGGTTGACGTTCCGGGGTTTGGGGTTGACGAAGCCTGGATTTCAGGCGGCGAAGCGGGCTCATCGGTTGACAGTCCCGCCGGCGGCAAATCGAGCGCGGCTTGCATGCTCATACGAAGAGGTGCGAGTTCATGCTCATGACGTGCATAAGCCGGGATTGGATTTGGAGAAAGTCCGGCTCGGTCCCGCAGTAGCCTTTTTGCCCGACCCGTTCTTCGGCGAGCGGATAAAGTTCATAGATGATCTCGACGAGCATTTTAATGTCGCCGTCGGTATCCCAGCCCTTATGTTTGGCGTTCATGTGATCGAGAACCCCATCTTCAGTCGAGAACAGCTTTCCGCAGATGTCACACGTGCGGCCGTCGAGATCGTCGGCGTCGCTCTCGATGCCGAGTGCGTGGTCGCCGCCATCGCACCCACAGGACGTCGGAAAGCCGTTCGCGACGTCTTCGGGGCCGTGAAGCAACGTCTCGCCGCAATGCATGCAAAACGTTCCATCGAGCATAGCCTCGGCGATTTCACCCATTTGCCCGCTCCAATGCGAACTTGTGCGCGTGCTCGATCACGCGGTCGACCTCTTGAGGCACGCGATCGTTATTCTCACAAGTGAATTGAACGACGATCTCGTCGTCGATCACGTAGCGAAGATCGATTCCGCCAGTCCCAGCCAACGCCGTGACGAAGAAAAAGCCCTTCAGCGTTTCGTTGCATTCCGCGGCCAGTTTCGCTTGCTCTGCAGGCCGCAAAATCGCGTCGTCAACGTACTTCCCTTGAACCGGGAGCCATCGTTTGAACGCGACCGGCACGTCGGCCGCCGCGTCGCAGATCTTTTCTGTGTTCATTGGGTTGCCCTAAAAAAAGATAAATTCCACACTTGGGCGAAATTAGACAGGGTTGCTGTATGCGTCAATCCTAAAAGTAAAGCCTTTCTGTACGAGAACGTGGATCAAGGCCGCAATTTCAAAAATATCTTGACGGGGTAAAGAATGGCTGTACTTGATCGAGCATGATGAAAACAGCACACGATCCTATCAAAGATACGATCCTGCTTTTTGGGTCTCGCGCGCAGGCTTGCAAAGCTCTCGGCGTCTCGAGTCAGGCAATCTCGAACTGGCGTCGTGACGGCATGCCCGCAACTCGCAAGCTTCAGGTGATCCGAATGGCGATTGAACGCGGGATGAATATCCCGCCATCGCTGCTATTCGAAGAGGGCGACGAGCCCGGCGAGGGCGCGCAACGGCCGCTATGCCTTGAAAGCGTATGAACGACGCTCGACCAGATGTTCGCGCCCTAACACGCGACCATATTGTCGCGCTTTTTTGTGTTAGATCGCTTGATCTCGGACCATCTCGCCGTTTATACGGTAGATGCCTTTCGGGGTCGGTCGCTGGCAATGTAAAAGACCGGGAGAAAACAGGGGCTGCAGGGATTCGCGCGGGACTTCTCGACACAGAGGGGTTTGACATGTCGCGACCGCTGATCGTCTCCGAAGAGAACACCGACCCGGATCTGATTACCACTTACATCGAAGAACAATCCAAGCTCGAACGCGAGGCGCAAGCGTCGCAGGATGTCTACAAAGGCCATGTCGGGCTATTGGAAAAGCATCGGAAGAGGGCGCAAGCGAAGGGCCTCAACACCGAAGCGATTGACGAGGTTCGGCGCCTGAAGCGCACCAAAAACGCCAAGCAACGCGCCTTCTATCTCAGCACATTCGACGCGGCTCGCGAGATTTTGCAGCTCGACGAGCAGGTCGAAATGTTCCCCGTTGGATCACAGGCAGGAGACGCCGAAGCACTCAGGCACGCGACCGCGTAGCGCGGTTTCAAATCGACTTGACTCCGGTATGGGGTTCTTAGGGGTGATTCCCAAAGAAAGAACCCCGCGGCCTGGCTCGCCGACGGGGTTCAAAATCTCTCTTCGTAGGAAAGACAAAAGCAGAAAATGCTTTTTTGCGCAATCCGACGGAACCTTTTTTGCTATGGCCTGGCGCTCGTCGCCGGGCCGATCGGCGTTGCGCATGGCTGATCGGCACCCCAAACCCGGCGGCTTTGTCCTTAACTGGCGCGCGATCGACGACAACCCAATTTTGCACAAGCAATTTGCGCTGCAAGGCCTCTTTCAATATCTCGTGCGCAAGGCCGTATGGAAAGCAACGACGGCCGCGAGCCCGCGCTCAAGAGAGCCGATTCAGCTCGCCAGGGGGCAATGTCTCATAACGGTCCGCGGGATCGCAAAAGATAGCGACCTAACCCACCAAAAAGCTAAGACTTTGCTAAAAGTGCTAAAATCTAACTCACTCATCAACACACACTCTAACCCACACTTTACCATCGTAACTATATGTAATTACGACACTTATCAGGCTTCTACGGATGGCGTTAACCCACACTCTAACCCAGACTCTAACCCAGACTTAACCCAGACCCAACCCACACTTAACCCACACATATATAAAGAAGACTCTAAGACTCTTAAAAAAGGGAAGACTCTTAGGGAGTCTGAGTCTCTTACTGAATCAGAGTCAGATTCTAGAGATTCCGAACCTCAATCAAACTTATGGCCAGATGGTCGAAAACCGCCATCTGGCCCGATCAATCGCCAGCCCAAGAAATACGATTTTGATGATTTCTGGGCGCGATGGTCGATCCCCGGAACCAAGATCGCCAAGGCCGAAGGGGAGCGCCGTTACCGCCAGGTGATCAAAGCCGGCAAGGCGACGCACGCCGAGCTTTGCGCCGGCGTCGAGCGCTACATGGCCTGGTGCCGGCTATCCGACGTCTCGATCAAACACCCGGCGACGTGGCTGCACAAAGGCTGTTGGAACGACGAGCTGCACGCGCCGAGCGAAAGGAAACCGAACGATGGCAATTTTGATGTCGGCGGAAGCGCCGCCGATTCGATCCGACGAGTCTACAGCCGCCGACAGAGGCGAGCAGCTCGTGATGCTCGCGATCCTGAAGTTGTGGAGCCGGACGAAACATACGAAGGATCAGGAGAAGGACCGCGACGCCATCTTCGAGCTGTGGACGGATGATTTGCTCGACTGGTCGCCCGCCCTCGTCGTCGACGCTCTCGAAAAGCTCGGCGAGACTTGCGAATGGTGGCCGGCCTGGTCGCAAGCTGTCGACGCCTTGCCGAGCAAGTCGGCGCCGCTGGCGCTCGGCTACGACGACCCTTGGGAGCGCATCAGGGCGACTAGCGTTCTCGAATGGGCAAGGCGGATCACCGAACAGTATCGCGGCGTGATGACCACGCACGTTCGCCGAACCGGCGCCGCGGATCGCCAGAAAATCCTGTTTCAAGCGCTCGACCTGGCCCTCGGCAAGCGCCGCGACATCGGCTTGCCCGACGGTCCGGTGTGGGACGCGGTCGAATGTTTGCGGCGTGTGCCGCCCAACGAAGGGACTTGGCCATGACACGCCAACAGAGGCGCGGCGCCGTCGTGCTGCTGATCCTGCTAGGACTGTCAGCGCTTGCTGGCTACGGCTTGCAGCAAGGCCAATTCTGGTACGGAATTCCGATTCTGGTCTTGGTTTTGATGGTGATAGCCGCCATCGCAAAAGAAAGTTTCGGCAAAGGGGGCGCCAGCGGCCAAAATCTGAAATCAGGTACACACCCAGCCGGGCGCTCGACATCGGCCGCTGACGAGCAGAAAAACCGCCATAGCGTCGATAATAATCGTTTAGCGGGGGGCGATTTTACACACCTGGACTCGAGGACGGTGCATTGACCGGATTCAAGGGCAAGAAAAATATCTACGTTTGCGAAGGGTGCGGGGCGATCGTCGGGACCACCGATCAAGTCAAAGCGCATTGCAAAATGGGCGGGTTGCTTTTGAGGGACATAGCATGATCGAAGATTATCTAATCGTTGTTTGTGGTCTTGGTCGTTGCGGGACAACGGCTGTTATGAAGATGCTTTACGCCGCCGGGATTAAGGTCCATTGCGACTACGACAAGGTAGGCTGGTCGTTCGAAAGCGGCGACATGTTGAAGTTGCCGGACGATCATGCGTGGATCGACCAGATGGACCCGCAAACCGCGTTCAAGCTTCTCGATCCGCACCGCGCCAGCCTGCCGACCACGCGAGATTTTCGCGTGATCATCTTGACCAGAGACCATCGGCAGCAAGCGCGATCGCAGCTCACGTTGTTGAAGACGTGCGGCCAGCATGTGACGACGAACGCAAGGGCGCTTCAAGCTCATATTCGCAAGGAAGAGCGGCGCTTTCTCGATGCCGTGAGGATCTATCCAAAGCACGTGCACACAACGTTCGAAATGCTCGTCAGAAATCCCGCGTACGTCGCCGAGAAAATCGGCGGTTTGCTCGAACTCGACGGCGACAAGGTCGATCGAATGGCGCGCACCATCTGGGACCGATCGCCCGATCATAGCGGCTATGTGCAAGAGGCCTCGAAACTTGATCACCCGTTGTTTTAGGCTAGGCTAGGCTAGGCTAGTATGAAGAAATACCTACCACACGTGCCGGCGAATTCGCGAAGCGTCGGCATCTTTTTCGAAGACGGGCCGATCGTCGAGGGCTATTTCGACGGCGGAACCTGGCGCGAAGCGAGCGGGCGGCCTCTTTGCCCGTCGCTCGGAACCTTCGAGTTTTGGATGGAATTGACCGACGCTAAGGCGGAAGCCAGGCGGCGCCGCGAAGCTCGCGAGGCCGTGCCGGCATGACGCTTAACCCGTCAAACCGAATGACCATCGAAGAAGCGCGCCAAGCCGGCATATTGACGCCCGCGCTCGATGTCGAGATCAAGCGCAAGAGCATACAAGAAAAGCCCGAAAAGCGGACACGGCGTAAAGCATCCCCTACCCTACCGAGTGACGGCCGCCGGCCATGGCTCGATACGATCTTGGCGCGCTTCGCGTTCGCCGGCGACGTCGGACCCGAAGACGCGATCAGCGCCGAGCTTGCCGACCGGATCGCGCTAGCCGAGCTAGAATGCCGCTCGCGTTGCATTGCGCATCATGTCGCCAACGAAGGCAAGCGCAGCAAAGGGGCCGGCGCTTTGGCCAAATATATCGGCATGTTTCCAGGCGTCGCAGACTGGTTTTTCATGGGCGCGTCATGGGGCGGCGGCGTGATCGAGCTCAAGATCGACGACGGCGCCGTCGACCCGGTGCGGTTGCTCAGTCCAAATCAGAAAACTCATCGGCTTTGGTGCCTTCACCATGGCGTGAGGCATGCCGTTTGCACGTCGGCCGACGAGGCTTGGGAAACCCTAATCAGGTGGGGGGCGGTTGTTGATGCCTAACGATGATCCTGCAGAGCATGAATTCGGAAAGGTTTTAGGTCGTTACGGGCCGGCGGTTGCCGACGCTTGCTTAGAGTCCTTTGCGGAATTCCTAACGCAGCACTCGAAGCGCAAGCCGTTCAATAGCGCACACGAAGGCTTCGCGGTGTTGCAAGAGGAAGTCGACGAGCTTTGGGAAGAAATCAAAAGGAAACGTGAAAATCGGGATCTGGCGGCGATGAGGACAGAGGCGATGCAGGTTGCGGCAATGGCTATGCGTTTCATGGCGGAAATATGCGCCGACGCCGAACGCGAGGACCCGCAATCATGAGCGGCGACTTCGAGTTCGCCGATGATCCTTCCGGGTCACGTGTTCTTCGCCACATGCCGACCGGCGGCGTCTACGCCGTGCAAATCGATAGCGACCCGGAATGGTGGCTTTCGACGCGGAGCGGCATCAAGGCGTCGGTCGTCGCCTGGCCAAATCCAGACAAGCTAGGCCAGCTCATGAGGGTGGCCAGCGACATCGCCGAATTCGAGGAAGGGTGAACCATGGACCAGGCCAGGCACGACGCCGAGGTCGAGGCTTATAACCGCGACCGAAACGAAGCCTTGTTGACGCTCAACAAAGACAAGATCGTCGCGCATTTCAAGCGATACAATCCGGCGTTCGAGATGCCCAGCGAGGAAGTGTTTTGGACGGCCATTCACAAGGCGCGAACCGCCATCCCTGCCCTACCTCCTTTCGCCCGCAGCATTTCCAAACAATGGCTCGAGTCCCGCGGCCTGAAGGCCTGGGACGACGGCGACGTGAAGGGCTTGTTTTGATGGGTTATTTCTCAAACGGCGATGCCGGCGAAGCGTACGAGGCGGCCTATTGCGCCCGTTGCATCCATGGGCCGAAACGGACCGATAAGCTTTGTGCCGTTTGGGCGTTGCACTTCATGCACAATTACGACGAATGCAACAAGCCCGAATCCTTTCTTCACGTCCTGATCCCGCGATCGGGCGACCGTCTCGGCAACGAAGAATGCGCGATGTTCATCGAGTTGCCCGATCTTCCCGACGAGCGCCAAGCAGCGCTTTTTTGACGTCAAACGCTAGCCTAGGCTAGGCTAGCAGTCGCGCCCTCTAATCGGAGCTTCCGCCGTGAATCAGCCCGCCATTGTCATCAATCCGACGTACGTCGTCGGCCAGCGCTGGGACGAAGATGTAACGCCAGAAAGGGCGCGGTGCCTCGTGGCAAGCCAGCGCATCAATCGATCGTGGTCAAAGCGGGACGTCGACTCATACGCCGAGGAAATGCGGGCCGGCGAGTGGCGACAAACCGGCGTGCCGATCATCGTCGACGAAATTGGCCGGATGTTCGACGGTCAACACCGCATGCGCGCCGTCATGGCGGCCGGCATGACGTTTCCTTTCGTTTTTACAGTCGGCAGATATGAAGACCTTATGCTGGTGATCGATACCGGCAAGAAACGGACCTTCGCCGACGTCTTGGGGATTGCCGGCATAAAGCGGTTCGGCGGCGTGGCGAACGCGGTCAGAAACTATGCCTTTCTGTGCGAACTTGAGAAGAAACCTGGCGTAAAGCGAGTGTCGGACATGAAGACGCCGGACTTTTGGAAGCTCTACAAGTCAATCCCCGATGATCTATGGCAACGCGCTGCTCAAATGAGGAATTACAACGACATCCGCGACCTAAAGCTCGGCGTGGCGTCTGGTGCCTGCTATGCCGCGTTTGCACAGGTCGGAAAGGACTTGGTCGAGCATTATTTCCAGAAGTTGAATAGCGGCGCCGGTCTCGCCGAAGATGATCCGATCCTCTGCGTTCGACGGACCTCTTTGCGAATGGTTAACGACCCGGCGAGAAACTTTGACATGCGTACCAAGCTTTTCTTGTTGGTGAAGGGCTGGAACATGTGGATTGAGGGGGCTTCGGTCGCGAAATTCCACATTGCCGGCCAGAACTTTCCGAAGGTCCAAAGTCCAATATAGGCTAGCCTATTATAGCCTAGGACAAACCGGAAATTATTGTTAACATCTCAGGTTCATCAAAACCGGAGATGCAATCATGCCGACAATCGTCGTAGCGAACGGAAAGGGCGGTTCGGGCAAGAGCACGACAGCACTCGTTCTCGCCCAACAGCTCGCCGAGCAAGTGCCGATCACCATCATTGACGCGGACCCGAACGAGCCTATCACTTTTTGGTATGGCGGCGGCTATGTCGGCATTCCATCAAACTTCGAGGTCGTTACCAACGACTCCGAGCGCACGATCATCGACGAGATCGACGAGGCGACTCGGCGAAGCCATTTCGTGATCGTCGACCTCGAAGGCATCGGGTCGAGGCGCACCTCGTTCGCGATCAGCCGGGCCGACCTGGTGCTCGTGCCAACCCAAAAGCAGCGGCTCGACGCCGAGATGGCTTGCAAGGTCGTCGAAGAGATCGCGCTCGAAGGCAGGGCGCAAAGGCGCGTTATCCCCTTCGCCTTGGCATTCACGAGGACTCGAGTCGTCGCCGAAAGCCGAACAGCTCGACGGATTGCGGCCGGCATTCGGAAGAACAAGCTCGTGGCAGTCGTACCGGTCGAGCTTCACGACCGCGACGCATTCGGCGCGATGTGGGATCTCGGCTTGATGCTGAAAGACATCGAAGCCGAGACCGTCACCAACATCAAGGCCGCGGTCGAGAATGCCAGGGGCTTCACGCAAGCGGTTGTGGACATCATCAGCGAAGAGAGGGCTGTAGCATGAGAGAACGACGCGAAATCGGCTTGGAAAGGCTCGACCTTACCGGCGTACGGACGGCGCCCAAGGGCCGAAAGCCGACGGCGGAAGAAGTCGCCTCACGCTCTGGCATGCCAAGCCGTGAGGCCGAACCGCCCAAAGAGCACCGCGTACAGTGCAACATGAGCTTGCCGGCGAGCCTGAAGACCAGGTTCGAGACGGCGTGTCGTGACAGTGGCAAAAGCAAGCCGGCGCTGTTGGCGATCATGTTGGACATTTGGGACAAACAGCAATGAGCGGCGAGCGACTGGAGTTTCGAGGGTTTTTCGCCGGTTCGGCCGGCGCCGCGATTACATGGGGAAAGGCGGTTACCTGGGATTTTTTTTGTCGAGTCTGACGACGTCGCCCGCGGCGACCCTAGCAATTTCGTCGGCGTGCCGATCCGCCTCGACGTCGGCGGCGTGTCCGTCCCGGCGGCCTTGATCCGCTTCACATGCCAGCAAGAAATGGCCGACGATCGCAAGATGTCGACCTATGAGTTTCGGATCAATCACAGTGACTCCGAAGCCGTTCTGTCGCCGCTGATGCGCACCGACAAAGCGGGCGGGCTGCAATACTACCGAGTGCACGATCTGGTGCTCGTGATCGATGAAAAGGGAGGGTTGGCCGATGGCTGACGAAATTCGCACGCACCAGGACGAAGCGCAGCCGGTTGACCTCAAGGGATGGGGAGACCTGTCCGTCGAGATTGTCGTCAACGGCCAGCTCATCAAGAAATTCGAGCTGCCTATTACAAATGGCGTTTACGACCGCGACGTCGAAGAGTCCGCACAGACACCAGTAGCTGGTAAGCCATCATTCGTTCTGGTTTCCAGGGATACCGGCGATCGCATATTGGAGATGTATCCAACAACAGGCTGGGGCCTGACGATTATAGATCACGTCAACGCAGGCGATTATCTTGTCTTCAAGGCGGCGGGGGGCGACCCTATTTTACAGGAGTCCTACCCCGCAGAACCTTTCGAACCGATCGATAGCCAGGCGCTCGATAAGCGGCCGATCGGTCAACGCTGGCATGACACCGAGGCCGACCAGGTGAAGGTATGGGACGGCGAGGCCTGGCAACTCGACTACCGTGAGCTTTTAAAGCGCTACATGGCCAACGTCGAGGCGCGCGAAGGCGTGTATTTAATTCCGCCTGGATGGGATGAAAACCCGGATTACGATGCGACTCCTTATCCCGGTCTGTCGGACGCCGACCAGATCGAACTCGGCAAGATCGCGAGCGAGATCAGCTATTATAAGCGCGACGGCGAGTAGGGCAGGGGCCTACGAGAAGGGGTCATACCAAGCGCCAAGCCTGGCAAGCTAGGCGCTTGGTATGCAGGGCTCGTGAAGGACGAACAGGTAACAGTTGCCAAATTTTAGCTTTCTGCGCAAACAAGAATTCGCCGTTGACAGCTTGATTAATTCTTATTCTGCAAGCGTTTACGAGAATATTAGCATATTAAAGTTAATGTTTTACATGAGGTCGCGCGCCCAACCTCTAGCTTTTCCGCGTTATCTTTGATTGTTGGACAGAAGCGCCATGAGATGGTCGAAGCGAGGCTCGGAAAAATGGCCTTCTCTGGCCAGGCGCCTAACCTCATCCTCGAACAGGCGAACGCGATCGATTTCGGCGAGCAACCGCAAGGTCACGTCATGTCTAGCCCGCTGTGTCGCCGTCTTAGGTCTCGACGCTATCGCATTCGCTCGGATCGCGGGGATGGGATCGACTCGAATGTCCATGGCTGGCATTAGCTTTCCTCGCTTAGGATGATGTCGCCGGCAACGCGCTGATACTCGTCGAGTTCGACAAAGCGGCGGCATCGCTTGACCGATAACCACAAGATCTCGTGGTCGGCTCTGTGGAGTCGGGCGGCCTCGTGGTCTTCGGCGATTTTGTAGTTCTCGGCGATCTCTTGCAGCGCAATCGCGATGTCTTCGATCGCTGCAGTCGCGACGATCTCGTTCAAGACGTCGACCGCGGACAGGATCGACTTCGCCTTCTCGTAGCTCATGTGTCGGCGCCCTCCTTCTTCTGGCGCTTGCCTTGGATGCTCTGCAGATGGATCGAGCGACAGGCTTCGAGCACGGACTTAACGTCTTCTTGCGCAACTCGCCGCTTGATCGAGATCGAGAACACGCCCGGCTCATTGGTGGCGTCGATCCATTCCTCGTACTTGCCCATGCATGCCGCGACCCGCGGCACGACCAGGCCGCGGATTTTCGCCCGGTTTTCGGCTTCCTGGTCGCGAAGCTTTCTCGAATATGCCGCGCGCTTTTCGGCCTCGATCTCGCTAGTCGCGGCGATTTTCAAGCGCTTGCCGATCGCTTCGATGTTATAGGTTCCATCCTGGCGCGGCTTATAGGCCACAGGTTGCCCGTGATAAGGCGCGACTTTGAACTCGGCGTTCAGGGTGCGCTTCCATGCTCCATAGCCTTGCCTGAAGGTGTGGCGCGAGACCATGAAGCGAGAGCGGGAAAGCGTCACGCCATCGACGACCAGCCCGGGCTCGTCGGCGTCGGCGGTCGTCTCGACGGGGAAGCCGGCCTTTCTAAGCTCGAACGCGAGCCACACGACCCAGTCGTCGCGGACGTACGCTTTAGGCTTGTCCATCGTCTGTCGCCTTCTCTGGTTCGGCCGGCAAGAGCCACACGCCGCTTTCGGCGTCGAAGATGTGCGTGCCACTCAGCAAAGCGCACATGGCGTGAATCTGAGCGGACGGGCCGGTGATTTTGATCGTGCCGCCATCGCCGACCATGTCGGCGCGAACTTCGTATAGATTGAACGGCGGCACCTTTTCGGCACCCCGCTCGAGCGACTCCCGCCGGCCGTCTTCGGCGCGAACGGCGGACACGGCAGCGTCGATGATGTGGTCGACTATGTGGTTGATTTCGACGGCCGAGTCCCCTCCAACGTTGACGCCAGCCACTCTGAAATAGTGCCTCAAAAGCTCGCCGGCTTGCATGGCGTTGCCGATCTTTTGCGTGTGGTCATTGATGCCCATGGTTCAAAACCCCACACGAAGGCCGACGCGCGCCGAATGCACGACGACCTCGTCGTCGAGATCGAAGCCTGGAAGCCATGTCGCGCGGTAGTGTGGGACGATCGAGACGGACCCTGTGATCGGGAAGCTAAAGCCGGCCTCGCCGTGAATAATCGCGTTGGTCTCATCGTCCGAGATATCGACGCCGAGCACTTCCGTCTCGATCCTCTGATAAACCAGGCCGGCGCCGGCGCCGATGTAAGCCGGGCCTATATCCTTGTAGGCCGCGAGGACCAAGGAGCCTTGGTAATAGTCGAGGTCATCATCGCCGGCATCGAAGCCCACATCGATCGTCGAGGCGTTGAAGCCGATTTCGACCTCGCCGCGGAAATGCTCGAAGGCCTTGCCAATCCGGGCGGACAGACCTCCGCCGGTATCGATGTCAAAGTCGTCGCCGTCTAGCTCGTTATCGCCGTAATGATCGACGCTCAAATCGAGCTGAAAATAGAACTCGTCGGCGGAAGCAGGGCCCGCGTTGGCCAAGATCGCGATGACGATCGCTTGCATCATTGCTCTGTTCATTGCCATGTTTCCCTCTTGCGTGGATAGTGTCAGACAGGCCGGCGACAAGGCACCACAGCGCGACACACCCGCGCCCATTGCATCATCCGGTGATGGCCCGCCTTGCCGCCGGCCGACCGAGTCCTCGGTCAACCCTCTTATAGTCACATGGTGATCATTGACACAAGACTCTGATGATCATATTAAAACGCTATGTTTACCCGTAAAATGTTGCGAATGGCTCTGGCGGGCTTGGAAATGGACCTTTCGACGGCCGCGGGCCTGTGTGGCGTCGGGAGGTCCACGCTGGCCAGGCTGTCAAAGACACAGGACGCCTTTGACAAGGCGACGCCCGCCACAATCCGCCGCATCGAGAGGGGCCTCGAAAGAGGCGGCATTCAATACCGTCAAGGCGGATGGATTCGCGTGATTAGGAAAGAGAAACGGTTGCTCGGCGGTAGCAACGAAGAGATCCGGCGTAGCCGGTAGGCTGGGTTAGCCAGCCGAACCGCCCGGACTAAAGCAGGGTATGCCCGTCCGGGCGGTCCTTAAGCATGGAAGCCTCTAGCAAGGAGATCCCAAGCTATGAACAATGTTGCCTCGAAGCCCGACGAACGCAAGCCTCGTCTGTCGCCGGGCTATAATCCCGCCATCCGATCGGCCGCAGAACGCCGAAGGCAGTTGCGCGAAAGCGGCGCGCTATATTCGACGAAAGACGCGGAAGGCCAAGAGCTGGAATTCGTCGAGGTCGATGCCGGCAAAAACGGACATGGATCGCCCGTCACATATGCATACAGCTTGCGCAAGAATGAACACGGCTACTTCGTAAGCTGTCGCATCGTCCACCGAAAGCTTGACGGCCCGAAACGCCTCGACTTCGCGGCGTCGCGGCGGCGCCTAGTGGCTCAGCGCCGCGCGGAAACCCTGGCTTCCAAATTCGCCAAAGGCGAGCTGTCGCGCTCGCCGACGCGATCGGCTCGGCGCTGACGTCGAGGCCGGCGGCTTCGGTGCCAGGCGGCGCCGGGGCCGTCCGGTTGACATAAAAGTGAATTTTTCGGATATGGTTGCGCACAACGTCGCGCAACCTCTAAGAGAGCAGGGTAGAGCAGTCCGGTTAGCTCGCCAGGTTCATAACCTGAAGGTCGTAGGTTCAAATCCTACCCCTGCTACCAACCTCAAAAAAGCGGTGCGCATGCTTAAGATACACTGGACAACACAAGACTTCCGGCACGGCGTCGAAAACGTGGCCTCGATCCTCGCGCTGATCGCCGGCCTTGTGGCGTTCATCTCGTACATCAGCACAGGGTCATCGATCCATCTCATCGCCTCATTGCTGGCGTTCATCTACATTCGCATAGGCGCTATGCGCCGGGCCTTGGAAGGTTTCAAAAAGCATCATAAGACGCTAGAAGCGCAGTTTCGAACGTTGTGCGTCGTCTTGGCCGCCGACGACGAGGACGAGCGCGAGCCGGACAAGGTCGATTGATGCGTGGCGTCTTCAATTCCGTCAGCGTGCTTTTGGGCGACATATTATGGGCTTTCGGGGAAAACCTATGGCTGATTCTGATCGTCCTTCTCATCCTTTGCGCTCTGACGCATTGACCGAGCTTCCAAAATTCGGCGCGTTCACCGATGCCGAATGCGACGCCTTGCCGGAGATTTCGCAAGAAACGGCGCTCAACGTGAGCGTCTTCGGCGGGTCGCCCGATACCGTTCACGAGCGGCTTGCTGATTTCGTCTTTATCGACGCGTGGGACGGCTGGGAATACGAGATCTTGTTGCACAAGGGGCGCGTCGTGAAAGCGAAGACGGGGCGCCGGCGGATGATGAATCGGGGACCGCGGATTCCACACCCCGACTAACGCAGGAAAGGGCCGATACGACCGGACAAGCGCAAGCTGGCGTCCGGCAACGTTGCAATGCGGCATTGAGGCCTTGGTGCACCATAGGCCGACGATCGCCAAGGCTGGTAGGAAGTCCAGCGCCGCCGAAATCCACCTACAAATATAGACAACCCGAATACTAAAGCTATATAGTCTCCAAGTGAGTTTAACAACTTGGATAATAATAATTGGCCAGGACCAAACATAGACCTAAAGACCAGAAAAAGAACTCGGGTCGAAAGCTGAAGTACACAACCCCTGCAGCGCTTCAGAAGAAGGTCACCGCATACTTCAACAGCTTGAAGCCGACTAAGACGAGGCTCGACGCCTTGCCGCCCGCTCTTACCGGCTTGTCCGTTTACCTCGACTTTTCCGACTACTCGACGTTCAAGGATTACGAGGATAACCCGGAATATTCCCATATTATAAAAAAGGCGCGAATGAAAATCGCCGCTGCACATGAGCAAAACTTGTTCGGCAAGAGCTGCACAGGCTCAATCTATTGGCTGAAGTGCAACGGCGGCGACATGTTCAAAGAAAACCCCGTCGAGGTCGACCACCGCTTCGGTGTGATCGCCGTTCCGGTCGCTGCGACCGACGACGATGAATGGCATGCACAGCACACAAGCGCTTGAATGGCGCTCGACGCCAACGGGCCTAAAGCCTTTCCTAGTCGAGGACGATCAGCCGGATATCCAACCGCATTGGGCGGCACAGGCAGGCAGTCAAGAGGCGTTCCTTCGTTGCCCGGTCTTCGAGTGCCTTCTCGAGGGTAACCGCGGCGGCGGCAAGACCGAGACGCTTCTTAACGACTTCGCTCAGCACGTCGGCAAGGGCTGGGGGCGCGCCTGGCGCGGCGTTCTCTTCCGTCGCACCTATCCCGAACTCGAAGACATCATCGGGAAGTCGGAGTCGCTGTTCTCGACGTGCTTTCCGAAAGCCAGCTACAATCGCGCCAAGTCGTTTTGGGAGTGGCCGACCGGCGAAAAGCTCTATTTCCGACAGTTCATTAAACCGCGCGACTACTGGTCATATCACGGCCACGCGTACCCCTGGATTGCCTGGGAAGAGCTGACGACCTGGCCGACGCCAGATTGCTACATCAGCATGTTTTCGTGTTGCCGCTCGCCGATCGTCGGAATCCCTAAGAAGATCCGGGCGACGACAAACCCCTATGGCGTCGGCCACAATTGGGTGAAGTTTCGCTTTCGACTGCCGATAGCTGGCGGTTCGCGCCTCGGGCCTATCGTCAGGGACTCGATGGACCATCGAGGCAAGCCCGAACCGCCGAGGGTGGCAATACATAGTTCGCTTAGCGAAAACAAGGTCTTGTTGACGGCGGACCCTGATTACGTCGACCGTATCGCCGCCTCGGCGGCTAACCCGGAAATGCTGAAAGCGTGGATCGACGGCTCTTGGGACATCGTCGCGGGCGGGATGTTCGATGATCTCTGGCGACCCAGCGTCCACGTCGTCGAGCCCTTCGACATCCCGGATAACTGGCGGATCGATCGTTCGTTCGATTGGGGCGGATCTCGCCCGTTTTCAGTGGGCTGGTGGGCGGAAAGCAACGGCGAGACCGTCAAGCTCAAAAACGGGAAGAAACTGGAAACGATACGCGGCGACGTCTTCAGGGTCGCCGAGTGGTACGGCTGGAACAACAAGCCCAACGAAGGGCTGAACTTGCCGGCGACCGAGATCGCCAAGGGGATCAAAAAGCGCGAAATGCTGTATTTCGGCAAGCGGAAGATCTTTCCGGGTCCGGCCGATAGCCAGATCTTCGGCGACAGTACCGGCCAAGGCCAGTCGCACACGATCGCGGCCGACATGCGCAAAGAGGGCGTGTCATGGTTGCGCGCGAGCAAGGGGAAGGACAGCCGGAAGAACGGCGCGCAACGCATGCGAACGTTGCTCTTTGAGGCGGCGCCGTTCGACGCTAACAAAAACCCAAAGCAACGGGAAAAGCCAGGCTTATTTATTTTTAGTATTTGTGAGCAGTTCAAAAGAACAGTTCCAGTCTTGGCAAGATCTGATAAGGATTTGGACGACATCGATAAAGACGCCGAGGACCACGTTTATGATGAATCTCGCTATCGTTTATTTAAAGTTAAGCAAACGGCGCGGGCGAAATCTATTCGGGGGCGGTAGATGCCTGTAAATACTCAACACGTCAAGTTCGAGGCTCGCCTCGCGGCCTGGGAACGCGTTCGCGACGCGCTCGAAGGCGAAGACCGGGTCAAGGCCAAAAACACGCAGTATTTGCCGAGGCCGCCGGGCATGGACAGGACCGGGCGCGGCGTCACGGACGGAAACGGAAAGCCAGTCGGCGACGACCGATATTCATTCTATCTCGGTTTCGCCGAGTTCCCCGAAATCGTCGGCCCGACGCTCGACGGTATCCAAGGCCTAATTCATGAAAAGCCGGCCGATGTAAAGTTGCCAAAGCAGCTCGAATATTTGATCGAGGACGCCACGCCCGACGGCGAGCCCTTGGCGACGCTTTGGGAGCGCATGACTCGTGAAGTCTCAGCGACCGGCCGAGTCCACCTATTGCACGACGTCGGCCGCGACGACGTCTTGCGCTTCTGCACCTATCCCGCCGAAGCCATGATCAATTGGTTGTTGAAGCCAAAGCGCGAAGGCGCCGCGCCGACTCTCGTCGTTTTGCGTGAAACGCAATCGGAGCTGATCGAAGAAGACGGGTTCGCGGTCAAGGATGTCACCTATTATCGCGAGCTGCGTCTCGTCGACGGTATCTATCGCATTCGGCTTTGGGTGCACAAGGAAAGCGCAAAGCCGACGATCGTTCCCTTACCGAAGACCGACGCCGAGGGCTGGATGATCCCGGTCCATTTCGGCCGAAACTTTCTGAAAATTCCGATCGATGTCATCAACGCGGCCGGCGAGGGCTTCGACTATGGGCCTATTCCAATCATGCCCATGGTCAAGCGCGCCTACAATATCTACCGGAAAACCGCCGACTATAATCGCAGTCTTTACGTCAAGACTGACCCGCAGCCGGTGATTTATGGCGTCGACGACGACGACGTGCCGGAATCGATCGGCGGCGACAGCATTTGGCATTTCTCGAATCCCGAAGCCCGCGCCGAGCTGTTGGACATCGACGGGCTCGGCATTCCGCTTTTGCGCCAGGCGATCGAAGACGAGTATCAGCGCTTTCAAGAGGAAGGCGGGAGGCTTCGAGAAAGCGACGGCGGGCCGGAAAGCGGCGAGGCTGTCAAGCGCCGCCAGATGGTCAAGCAGGTCACCACAAAGTCACTGGTGATCAATGCCGGCGCTCAGTTCGAGGAAGCGCTTCGCGGTCTCGCGCGATCAAGGGGCCTCGGCGAGGACGCGGTCGAGAAAGTCGAGTTCAAGCCGAACCTCGACTTCGCGGAACCGCCGATGGACCCGCAAGACTTCGACAAGCTGGTCGACTCCAAGCTCAAGGGAGGCCCGCTCTCTTGGCGCTCGATTCACAGGCTCGCCAAGCTCAGAAAGCTCACCGACCGCGAGTACGAGGAAGAACTCGACGAGATCGAAGAAGAGCGGATGGACGAAATCCAGCGCAACCCGGTAACGCCGATCGACGACGAGCCCGAAGACGAGCCGGACGACGAGGAAGGCGACGATGAAACGACCTAACAATTTCTTCAACAAGCTTCGCGCAAGCATGATGCCGACGGTTGACGACCCGCGCAAACGGTTCACGCAGAACTTGAGGCGGTCGCTCGGTCCAGGCGTTGTATCGACGGCGGCGCCGGAAAAGAAAAAGCCGAAGTCGGCTCGGTCCGGCGTGCGGACTGGTCGGCCTGGCCGCCCTTCCAAGCCGGCGGCATGAATGCCCGCCAATGATGATATCCGCGACGCCACGCTAAGGCATCAAGTCCACATCCGGCGCGTAGCCAAGCGACAGGCGAACCAGGCGTTAGAACTTCTCGAAGCGGCCGACCGCGACGTCGTTCGACTGTTGCGCGAGGAATTGAAGAAGCTTCTAAGAGCCGGCGGCGACCCGCGAGATAGCCGGAACGTCCGGCGGCTCAAGGGGTTACTTACCGAGATCCGGCGCGAGCGCGAGCGCGCTTTGCGGGCGCTAGAAAAGGGCGTTAGTCCGGAAATGGTCGATTTCGGCAAGATAGAAGGCGAGTTCGAGATCAAAGTTCTCGACCGTTCTATACCGATCGCGATCGACATTCCAAAGGTTCCGCCCGGCGTGGTCGAGGGGATCGTCAGCACGCAACCTTTTAACGGCCGCACCCTCGGCGAGTGGTTCGGATCCCTTCGCGAGGCTGATCAGCGCCGCTTGCTCGAACAGATCAGAATCGGCGTGCTCGAAGGCCAGTCGATACCGGACATCGTCCGGCGGGTCGCCGGCACCAGGCGCGGACAGTTCCGCGACGGCGTTCTATCGGCGACCAGGCGCCAGGCGGAAGCGATCGTTCGCACGGGGGTCAATGGCATCTCGAACGCCGTTCGTAACCGCGTTTGGGACCGTTTCGGGGATGCTGTCGAGGGCTTGGTATGGAATGCGACCCTCGACGGCCGCACAACGCCCGTTTGCCGGGGCAGGGATGGCCACGTAAGGCCGGTAAGCCTCGATAGGCCACTTCCGCCCACGGTTTCGCTACCTCGGCTTAAACCGCCTCTGGCGTCGCCGCCCGCGCATGTTTCTTGCCGCTCTGTCCTCGTCGCCTATATCGGCGAGGACTTGATCGGCGACCGGCCGTTCGTCCGCGACAAGCGCAACCGACGAGTCCGCGAGATGGACTTCAGGGCGCAAGCCAGGGACAAGGCCGGCGCCGAATGGTCAAACCTCACGGAAAAAGAGCGGCGCGCCAGGATCGCCGACGAGCGCGCCAAGTGGCAAAAGGAGAATATTGGATCGGTTCCGGCGTCCGAAGACTACGATACATGGTTGCGCAAACAGCCGGTAGGATTCCAAGATGATGTTCTCGGCAAGACCAAAGGCAAGCTGTTCCGCAAAGGCGAGATACACCTCGACCAGTTCATCGACATCAACGGCGACGAGCTGACGCTCGACGAGCTACGCGGTTTGCATCCTGGGGTTTTCGATAAGGCGGGGGTCTGATTGTACGCATGTTCGACATCAAACATCTAACCGCCGCTCGGCGCGGCTTCACCCTCGAAACCGGCCAGGCGCCGAACCGACTGCGGACCACGAAAGAGAATAAGCTAAGCCTGGCCATCATGGCCGCGGAAGTGATGCGCTATCGCGACCTCGTTCAACGACTCGAAAACGGCGAGGTCGACATCGAAAGTCATCCGCTTTGCGTCTTCGGGATGACAGTCTTGATTGCCGATGACCCAGACGACGATTGCGCTTTCTCGGTCTTTCGCGAATGACCGTCATCGCCATTCGCGACGGCGTGGTCGCGGCCGACTCCGAAGTCAACTGTACCGGCTACCAGATCTCCTATGGAGAAATCGACAAGATTTACGAACATCGGGGCTGGATCTTCGGGGCGGCCGGGAGCGTTTCAGCGTGTCAGCAATTTGCCCGATGGATGAAAGGGTCGCGAATTCGCCCAGACTGGCAAGCCTTTCATGGGATAGTTTTGCGACCCGACGGCCGCGTGTTCGAGTTCGACTCCTCGCACGTGCCGATCGAGATCCGCACACACTACGGCGCGGCGATCGGATCGGGGCAAAATACGGCCATCGCCGCCATGATGGCCGGCGCGAGTGCGATCGAGGCCGTTGAGATCACCGCAAAGCTCGATCACGAGTGCGGCGGGCCTGTTAAGGTCTTGAGCCTGAACTCTAATCCCAAATTCCAGGCGTCATTTTCATCCATTCGATCACCGAAGCGAGAAAGTCTTCGGCGTTGTCCTGTGTGAGCGCTTTTAGCGCATCGACGGCGGCCTCCAAAGTCCCGCCGGCCTTCTCGGTCTTCGCAATCATGCCCATGGGGTAGAGATAGGTTTCGGTTAAGACCGCGTAAATTTTATCATGATGGGCGCCCTCGGCGGCCTTTTCGAAATCGATGCCGATTCGCGAGACGACGGTAAATTCTCCGATCTCAAAAACCCTGATAAATCCTATGGGTCGATAGACCTCGCTATCGGTCGTTAAGTCGACTGCTGCTTTTCGCTTCACGACACCTTTCCTATTAAAGATAATTAGTTGAAGTTAAACAATAATTCTCGCATTCCCCAAGAATTGCATGAAGCAATACTTTGCCATATACATCAAAACACGTAGCAGGCGCTACTTCTCAGGAGAGAGAGTTATTCAATGCTTCTAGGGAACATGAATCAAGACCTTCCGTTTGTGCGGGCGCCGGACGATGGCGGCGGCGGCGGTGGGGGCGATGACATCAAAGACCAAATCGCCAAAGCCGTCGAGGAAGCCGTTGCAGGGCTGAAGGCGACCAACGCGGAATTGAAGAAAGAAAAGACCGAGGCGAAGAAGCAAGCCGACGCTTTGGCCGAACAGGTGGCAAAGCTCGGCGGCGACGAGGGGATCGAGGCGCTTGTGAAGATGCGCGCCAGTCTCGAAAACGACGAGGTCGGCAAGCTCTTGGCCAGCGGCAACTACGAGGAATGGTACGAGAAGCGGTCGGGCGCCATGAAAGCCGATTATGAGAAGCAGCTCTCGGCGCGAGACGAGGTGTTGACCGAACGCGAAAAGGCGCTGCAGGCGGTACAGTCTCAGCTTCACGGCGTTGTCCTCGATCGGGACATCGGCCAGGCGTGCGACGCCGCCGAGATCAGCGACCCAGGCGCACGCGAGCACGCGAGGATGCTTGCAGAGCGTCAGTTCCAATTTGATGCCGAACTCGGTCAACACGTCATTCGCGATAAAGAGGGTGGCATCGTTTACGGCAAGGATGGCAAGACGCCTAAGCCTTTGACCGAGTGGCTAGAGGAAAAGCGGGAAGTTCCAGAATACCGCCTTTGGTGGCCTGGTTCCCAGCCCGCCGGCCTCGGTAATGCCGGATTGCCGAGCAACCCCGATCGCAAGGTCGAGGCAATGGGCAAAATGGACATGGCCGAATTTCGCAAGGTCCGCGCGGAACAAAAGAAGGGCGCGGCCTAACACAGTTTCCCGCCGACAGGAGTCGGCAACCCCACAAACCAGGAGGCGCGTGGACATGAGAGCAGAGACCTAACCAGCGGGCCGATCACGCCCGCGCATCGTGTGAGCGGATCAATGCCCAACACCTTTTTGACTCCCAGCATCATCGCCCGCGAGGCGCTGTTGCTTCTCGAATCCAACATGGTGGCGACACAGCTTTTCGACCGTCGCTATACCAGCAATTTCAGCGGCGAGGAAAAGGTCGGCGATACCGTCACTATTCGCCGTCGGGACGATGCGACCGTTAGCGAGTACAACGGTTCGAGCGTCACCCCACAGGACTTGACCGAGACTGGCGTCGCTCTGGTGCTCGAAAAGCACTACGACGCGACGATCAAGCTCACGTCGACCGATTTGACACTCGAACTGCAGGACTTTTCGGAGCAGATTCTAGAGCCGAACGTTCTGCAGATTGCCGAGACCGTCGACGCGTACGCGCTCACTAAGCTGAAGGATCTTCCGAATGTGTTCGGGCCTTCAGAACTTGCTGTTGGTGCCTTGCCGGCTTCAATCGCCGACATGGCGTCTGTGCGCAAGGGCATGAACGATCTCAAGATCCCGATGAGCGGGCGAGTCCAGATCGCTTCGACCGAGTATGAACAGTCGCTTCTCGGCGTCGACAGCTTCGTCGAGGCGGACAAGGCAGGCTCGACTCAGGCGCTTCGCGATGCCTCGGTCGGTCGGCTCCTCGGTATCGACACGTTCATGGATCAGAACGTCGACAGCTCGACCCACACGACTGGCGCAACGGGTGAGTCCGGAACGGTCAACGGTGCGCTCGCCAAAGGCGCGACGTCGATGGTTGTGGCGTCGTTCGGCAACGCCGCAACCTATCTGCTGAACGATATCATCAACATCGCCGGTTATGGCGGCGTTGTCGTGGCGGCGAACGCGACCATGGATGGAGCCGGCGCCGGCACGATCACGTTCAAAGAACCGCTTCGCGAAGCCGTGGCCGACTCGACGGTTATCACACCGTACGAGACCGACGACACTTGGGAGATGCACGGGGCGGCCTTCCATCCCCGCGCCTTCGCCTTTGCGTCGGTTCCCTTGGCACTTCCCCGCGGCGCCGAAGCGGCCACGATCAGCGACCGCGGCCTCTCCATCCGTGTCGTGTGGGACTACGACCGCAATCTTAAGTCTGACGTGATCAGCCTCGACGTGCTGGTCGGCGCCAAGATGGTCGACGGCCGTCTCGGCGGTCAAATCCTGAAGGCCTAAGACCATGCCCGGCGAGCTGATAACAATCGAGAACGGCCGAAAGGTCGGATATTGCGAGCTGTTTCAGCTCGCCGCCATGGAGGCCAAGGGGTGGCGGCGCTGTGCCGTCAGTCCCACTGGCCAGCAAGTTCAAGAGCTAGTTGTCGAGCCGAAGGCTTGCCTCTTCCCGATCTACAAAGACGGGAGCCTCGCTTGGTGCGATCAGAAGTCGTTGCCAGCGATGGAAAAGGCAGGGTGGGTGACCGGCGACAACGAAGTCGCTCTAGAGGGCTCGGGGGGCTCGGGCGGCGACTCTGGCGAGGATGACGCGCCCGAAGTTTGCACGGACGGTTTAAGCGACATCCTCGCCGGACTTGATCCCTATGACGACGAGTTGTGGACGCACCGCGGCCTCGTGAAGCTTGCCGAGCTGAACGAGCGATTCGGCCTCGACGCGACGCGGGCGGACATTGACGAAACGTGGCCTAATTTTGATCGCGAGGTCTTACTAGGCCAGGACACAGAAGGCGCATAATAAACAATGCCGTTTGTTGTAGAAACCGGAACCGGATCAGCGACGGCGACCGCTTATTGCACGCTTGCGT
>Ga0224508_10000232_pt1 | contig 57375 bp, 55 predicted proteins | sample SF_Jan12_sed_USG_4_FD_170157 | JGI IMG/M metagenome (GOLD analysis project Ga0224508, IMG submission 170157) | Sediment microbial communities from San Francisco Bay, California, United States - SF_Jan12_sed_USGS_21 | ecosystem: Environmental > Aquatic > Marine > Sediment | place: USA... | reverse complement strand
GATGAAAGACATGCGTTATTCCTGCGCCAGTCGCGGTGTTGTCAGTCGCGGTGAGCCGTCGGGTGTCAGCAGGGAATTGATAATAATCTGCGTCTGGTGTCCCGCAAGCCCATCGACATCAAGGCGATGATCGCGCTGAAACTCGCGCACCTGTTGCTCAAGTTCGCGGTCGAACACGTCCGAATTAACGGGCTCTGTGCGATAGCGTGCATCGATCGCAGTGAGACTCTGCCGCAACCAGACGACGTTTGGGCCGCGCGATCCCGGGCGCAAAGCAATCGATACCCCGTTTGGTGGCCGCCAAAGTAACTGGTACTGGCCGAACCAGAGCGCCGAGACGCGCTCGATCGGATGGATCACACTCACGCCGCCAATCGAAAGCTCGGCTTTCTCGCCCTCGATTGCCGTCAGCACGACGTGATGCCGGTCGCCAGAGGCATCGACAAGCATCAGCACGGCCGGGCGATTGAGTTGCCTGAGGCCGCTCCATGAGCCGCGCTGATTCAGGCAGCTGTAACCAGCCGATTCGGCCTGCGCGCAGCCGCCCGCAATGCCACGCTGATAGTCGATGTTCCAGATTTCGAACAGGGTGGCGAGTGCGGAATCGACGGTCGTCAGTTCTTCGGCAAGCTCCAGCTGATCGTTAAGCGTCACTTCCGGCGCCGCTTCGGGGACGACCGCGGCCGGTTCGGGAGCAGGCTCGTTGATCGCAGCGACAGCGGCTGGCGTCGCGGTGGTTGCCGGCAGGCTCACTCGGTCCTGCCAGATTGACCAGGTGCCCACGGCAATCACCAGCGCCGCCGTTACTGCGAAGACTGGCATTGCCCAGCGACTCCCGGTTTGCAGGTCAGGCTCACCGGTCACCTCGCTCGCCGCACGGCGCACCAGGGCGCGGTTAACGCGGCGGCTGCCCTGACTGTAAGCCCCTAGCAGTGCGCGATCGCAGATAACGTTAACGAGTCGCGGCACTCCCTGGGTTAGACGAAATACTTCTCGTTTGGCGCCGGCATCGAAGACTTCGCCCAGCGCACCCGCAACCTTGAGGCGATGTTCGATGTACTGATCCGTTTCTTCCCGCGACAGCGGTTCGAGATGATAGCGAGCGGTTATGCGCTGCGCGAGTTGCCGCAGGTCTGTACGCGCCAGCAACGCGCGCAGTTCGGGCTGGCCGATCAGGATAATCTGCAGGAGCTTTTGTTTGGACGTTTCGAGATTGGTCAGCAACCGCACTTCCTCGAGGACGTCGGGCGCGAGGTTCTGTGCTTCGTCGACGACGAGGATCGTGCGTCGACCTTCGGCATGCGCATCGAGCAGGTAGCGATTGAGTGCGTCGATCAGCGCCTTGATGCTGCCCCTGGGCTCGGGCACCGGCACGCCGAGTTCCTCACAGATCGCCTCGAGGAATTCAAGTGCGGAGAGCTGCGGGTTCAGTACGACAGCGACGTCGGCGTTTGGCGGCATCTGGTTTAACAGCAATGTGCGACACAACGTCGTCTTGCCAGTACCAACCTCTCCCGTCAGCTGTATGAAACCGCCGCTTTCCGTGACGCCGTAAACAAGGTGAGCGAGCGCCTCACCATGGCGCTCACTCATAAACAGATAACGCGGATCCGGCGTTATCGAGAACGGCTTTTCGTTGATACCAAAGAAGTTGGTGTACATTATTTTTTTTGTCGTCAGCCAGGTTGTCGATTCTAACCCATCAGGGCCGGTTCAAGGTCCTGGCCCGGCTGACCGATGCACTGCCAAACCGGTCCCTGATCCTGTCCACCGCCTGATCGACCGGACTGGTTACCGTTCTGGCGTCGTCAGCGAACAGGTCACGTTGTTCTGCAGGCGAAAGCTTGCTGGTACCGACGCCCAGCAACCGGATTCTCGCGTCGGGATTGGCCTCCAGCCAGGTTGCGAGCAGTTCCGAGGCTACCTGGAAAACCTGGTCGGTGCCGTTAATCGGCGGTTGCAGGCTCTTCTGCCGCGTAAACGTCTGGAAGTCCGACTGGCGAATCTTGATCTGGATCGTGCCTGCCTGCAGCGTGGCTTTACGCAGCCGCTGTGCCGTGGATTCTGCCAGGCGCAGCAATTCCCGTTCCATGTCCGCGCGATCGCTCAGATCGACATCATAGGTCTCTTCGCTACTGATCGACTTCTCTTCACGGCCACTCGCCACCGCGCGGTTATCGATACCGGCAGCGCGCTCGCGGGTGCGTTGTGTATAGCGACCAAAAATCGGTTCGAGATCACGGTTGGGGGCCAGGCGCAGGTCGGCAACCGTGCGCACATTGACCCTGCGCAATCGATCCAGCGTGCGCGGACCGATGCCCGGAATGACCGCAACGGGCAGGGGATCGAGAATCTCACGGCAATTTTCCGCGTTGATGATCACGAGCCCGTCAGGCTTGTTGAGGTCGGACGCAATTTTTGCGACAAGCTTGTTCTCGGCAACACCAACCGATGCTGTCAGCGCCGTGCGTTCGAGAATCGTGCGCTTGATATGCCGCGCGACGTCAGGACCCGAGCCGTGCAACGCTTGGCTGCCGGTTACGTCGAGAAACGCCTCGTCGAGCGACAGGCCTTCAACGATCGGCGTGTACTCGCGGAAGACGTCGAATATCTGCCTGGACACCGCCTTGTAATGCGACATTCGCGGCGTCACGCGAATGAGCTCCGGGCAACGGCGGGTAGCTTCCGCCATCGGCATTGCCGAGCGGACGCCAAATTCCCGGACTTCGTAGCTCGCCGCGGCGACGACGCCGCGGTTGCTGCCACCGCCAACGACGAGCGGCTTGCCGCGCAGTTCCGGATTATCGCGTTGCTCAACCGACGCATAGAAAGCATCCATGTCGACATGCAGGATTGTGCGCAGCGCCGTCATCTGTCAGGCGCTAGTTGCCGCGCTCCACGATAAACCGCGCCAGCCAGCGCAGTGACTCGGCGTTGTCGCCAAAGTCGTCGAGTTTCTCCAGCGAGCCAGCAAGGAGCTCGTCACAGCGGCGGCGCGAGGCGGCGACGCCAAACAGCCCGGGATAGGTCGCTTTCAGCAGTTTCTCGTCGCTGCCTGACGGTTTGCCAATAACCGCCGTCTCTCCTTCGACATCGAGTATGTCGTCCTTGATCTGGAACGCAATACCGATAATGCGGCCGAACGCATCGAGGGCGGAGGCACGCTCGACGTCAAGGTTTTCGCAAAGGAACGCGGCGGCAACGATGGCGGCGTGGATCAGGGCACCGGTTTTCATAGCATACATCTGCTCGACATCGTCGACGGACAAGGCACGGCCCTCGGCCGCCAGGTCAAGGGACTGACCGCCGGTCATCCCGGTTGAGCCGCAGGCGTCGGCGACGAGCCGGACAAGTCGGGCGCGAGTCCCCGGCGCCACGTCCGGGACTGCGGCCAGCACACTGAAAGCGAGCGGCTGCAGCGCATCGGCCGCAAGGATCGCAGTAGCCTCGTCGTAGTGTCGATGCAGCGTCGGCTTGCCGCGCCGCAGGTCGTCGTCGTCCATGGCCGGAAGGTCGTCGTGTACGAGCGAGAAAGCATGGATCAGTTCGATCGCCGTGGCCGGCGAGTCGAGCGAGCGTTCGGGTACGCCGAGGCATTCGCCAGTCGCGTAAACGAGCAGCGGCCGCACGCGCTTGCCGCCGTTGAAGACGGCATAGCGCATCGCGTCATGCAGACGCCGCGGTGCTTCGGACGCGGGGGGCAGGACCTCGTCCAGCATCCGGGCAACGCGCTCCCTGTACACCGCGATCCGGTTTTCAAAAGTGGCTGCCAAGGGTGCTCTGCCGTTCCGTTTCGGGCCATGTAGCGTACACCGAATTGCGGTCCAGTAGGCAACGGCGCTGGGCTATAATTCGCGTCCCTTTTCGCCAGAATCCACGCCAATGCGGGCAGCGGCCAGAGCCCAGCCAAACATCGCGCTGATCAAGTACTGGGGTAAACGCGATACGGATCGCAACCTCCCGGCGGTCGGTTCAATCTCAATCACGCTGGCAGACCTCCACACGGACATGCAGGTTGCGGAGGACGAGACGCTGGATGTTGATGCATTCGAGCTTAACGGCCAGCAAAATGCGGCCATGTTGCCGCGAGTCAGCCGTTGCCTCGATTCGGTCGCGGGCCGCACGCGGCCGCGACTGCGTGTGACCAGTCTCTGTAACTTCCCGGTTGCCGCCGGGCTTGCATCGTCCGCGTCGGCATTCGCGGCACTGGTCATCGCAACCAATGCGGCGCTTGGTTGTGGCCACAGCGACGCCGCGCTCGCCAACCTTGCAGGAGGAGCATCCGGTTCTGCGGCCCGCTCACTGCTCGGAGGGTATGTCGAGCTTGCCAATCGCGACGCTATGGTCGCCGTCAACACGCTACTCGCCGCAGAAGAATGGCCGTTGCAGGTCGTCGTTGCCATCACCACGCCGGGGCCGAAGCCGGTAAGTTCTGGTGACGCGATGGAAATCAGCCGCAAGACCTCGCCGTTTTACAACCGCTGGATCGAACAACAGCCTGTTGATCTCAACGAAGCGCGTGATGCGATTGCCAACCGGAACTTCATAAAGCTGGCTTCTGTCGCGGAACATAATTGCCTCAAGATGCACTCGGTTATGTGGGGATCGCGACCGCCCATCGTCTACTGGAACAGCGCGACCCTCGCGTGCATGCAAACGATTCGGGAATTGCAGTCACAGGGCGTTGCCGTGTTTTTCACGATCGACGCCGGTCCGCAGGTCAAAGCTGTGTGCATGCCCGACGCGACGGCGAAGGTGCAGCAGGCATTGGCTGCGACCCCGGGCGTCACCGACATCATGCTGAGCGGCCTCGGTCCGGGAGCGACGTTGGTGCCACTGGAATGACCGACGTCTCGGCAAGCGCGCCCGGCAAGGTGGTGATCAGTGGCGAGTATGCCGTGCTCGACGGCGCGCCGGCGATTGCAGCGGCGGTCAGCCGGCGTGCGCGGGTAACGATCGGTCGCGCGCCCGGCTCGGACCACACGGTCAGCTCCCCGGACATCTCGGGCGAAGGCGGGAAATTCAGGAGTCGCGACGGGAATGTCGAGTGGCTTAACGGTCGTGATCTGTTCGGGATTGTCGAGCACGTCTGGCAAACCACCGCCGCTGCTCCGGCGCACGCTGTCGCGATAAGCATAGACACCAGTGAGTTCCTCGACCGGGGCAGCACGAAGAAATTAGGACTTGGCTCGAGCGCGGCACTGACGACGGCGCTGGCAGCGGCCCTGCATGCGCTTGTTGGCGAAGAAGGTAACGTTCTTGAGACTGCACTCGCCGCGCATCGACGTTTCCAGCATGGAGCAGGCAGCGGCGTCGACGTTGCGTGCAGTACCGCAGGCGGCGTCATCATGTACTGTATCGATGACGAGCGCCCGCAGGCGCGGCAATGGCCTGACGGGCTTCTGTATGCGTTGCTCTGGAGCGGTATTCCGGCCAGCACGACGGCCAAACTCGATGTCCTGGCGCGGCGGGCTCCGATGCGATCCAGGGAAGAGCTGGCCGCGGCGGCCCGGCGTGTCGCAGCAGCCTGGATCGACAGTTCCGCCGTGGAAATCATTGCGGCCATGCACGCATATACCGATAGCTTGCAAACGTTCAGCATTGACCACGATCTCGGCATATTCGATGCTGGACACGCCGGGCTCATAATGCCAGGAGATGCAGATGTGGTTTATAAACCGTGCGGCGCCGGCGGCGGCGATGTCGGCATTGCCCTCGCAACCGACGAGGATGCGCTCGCGGCATTCGTCGACCGCGCAATGGCGGCCAACTTCGTCCCCCTGGATCTTGTGATTGACCCGCACGGATGTCAGGTGGCCAGGGAAGACGATTGAATGATTCGCGAATAAGTGGGCTGCACCGGCTGTCGGTTGCCGAGCGCATCGACATGCTCGAACGGGCGGGTTGGCTCACGCCGGGCGACGCGGAACTGTTGCGCCAGGGTCGCCAGGTGCTCGCTCCGGCAACGGCCGACAAAATTATCGAAAACGTTGTCGGAGTTTTCGGCCTGCCGTTTGCTATCGCAGCGAACTTTGTCGTCAATGGTCGTGACTACATCGTCCCGATGGTCGTTGAAGAGCCGTCGATCGTTGCAGCGACGAGTAATGCGGCCAGGCTCGCGCGCGGCAATGGTGGTTTCGAAGCGACCTGTGCGGAGTCGTTGCTTGCCGGGCAGGTTCACGTAAGCGATATCGCCGATATCGACGCGGCAATAGAGGCATTACATGAGTCGCAAGCCGAACTCATCGCGGAGGCTAACGCGGTTCACCCGCGATTAGCCGCGCGCGGCGGCGGTGTCAACGATATCGAAGTGCGTCGCCTCGACGATATGCTGGCTATACATCTCCTTGTGGATACCTGTGACGCCATGGGTGCCAACCTGGTCAATACGATATGCGAGTCAATCGCACCACGCATCGCGGCGATCTGTGATGGCAACGTGGCACTGCGCATACTCTCAAATCTTGCCGACCGTTCGCTGGTTTCTGCCCGCGTTCATTATCGACCGCAGGATCTGGCCATTACCGAAATGACGGGCGACGAAGTTCGTGATCGCATCGTGACCGCCAGTGATATTGCCGTTGCCGATCCCTATCGGGCGGCAACGCATAACAAGGGCATCCTCAACGGCATTGATGCGGTCGCCGTCGCGACCGGTAACGACTGGCGGGCGATTGAAGCCGGGGCACACGCGTATGCGGCAATGTCCGGGGGCTATGCGCCGCTTGCCACATGGTCTGTCGACGCTACAGGCAACCTCGTCGGTGAGCTTTGTATGCCGCTCAAAGTCGGCATTGTCGGCGGCACACTGGCCGCCAATGCGGCGAGTAGCGTCGCGTTGCGAATGACCGGTGTCGAGTCTGCACGCGAGCTGGCTGAACTCATGGCTGCCGTGGGGCTTGCGCAAAATTTTGCCGCAATCAGGGCCCTCGCAACCGAAGGTATCCAGCAGGGGCACATGCGCTTGCATGCGAGGAGCGCCACCACGGTTGGGTCGCGTGCGGATGTGCCAGGCGCACCCGCGACCAGCGAGGGTGCGACAGCGCGTGCCGCGGGGAAAATTATCCTCTTTGGTGAGCACGCCGTAGTGTATGGGAGGCACGCACTGGCGTTGCCGATCCTGGACGCCGTAACGGCCGACGTAACTGCGAGTGACGGCCTGACGATCGCCGTGCCCGAATGGGGTATTGCAGAAACCATCGACAATGCCGGGACGCCGATTGGCAGAGCCGTGTCATTGATCATTGACGAGCTCGGCCTTGCTGACGGGCGCTTTGCCATTCAGCTCCGTTCATTTCTGCCGCGCGGCATGGGACTCGGCTCGTCGGCCGCGTTTGCTGTCGCCGTCGTACGCGCGTTCGATGCGGCACTCGGTCTCGGCCTCGATGACGCAGACGTCAACCGGGTCGCGTTCGAGTGCGAAAAGCTCGCACACGGCACGCCATCGGGCGTCGACAATACGCTGGCAACGTATGGCAAGCCGATGCTGTTCAGGAATACCGGGAAATGGCAGGTCCAGGAGCTCGAGCTGATCGCACCACCGCCGCTTGTCATTGCCTGCAGCAGCCAAAGAGGACTAACCGGAGAACAGGTTGCCGGTGTGCGGCAACGATACGAACAGCTTGCCGACCGTTACAATGCACTCTTTGACGAGATGGATGCATTGAGCCTGGCCGGCCTTGACGCGTTGCAGGCCGGCAATCATGCCGAGCTCGGCGCGCTGATGAACATCGGCCACGGTCTCCTGGGCGCAATCGAGGTTTCGACGCCGGAGCTCGACGCCATGGTTGGAATCGCACGCGCTGCCGGCGCCATCGGCGCAAAACTGACGGGAGCCGGTGGCGGCGGAGCGGTCATCGCCTTGTGTCCGGGCGCGGTTGCCGACGTAGCAGACGCCTTCAGGCTGGCTGGTTTCAAAACACTGTCGTTGCCAGGATAAAGGAACGCAAGCATTGGAAAACGCTCACAGAATAGTGTCGTCAGAGGCGGAAGAATTGATCCTCGTCGATGCTGAGGATCTGGAAACCGGCTACCTGTCGAAGGCCGAGTGCCACGATGGTGGCGGGATACTGCACCGCGCTTTCTCGGTATTCCTTTTCAACGCGGCCGGCGAGTTGCTGCTGCAGCAACGCAGCGCTGCGAAGCGGCTGTGGCCCGGCTACTGGTCGAACACCTGCTGTAGTCACCCGCGGCGGGGTGAGTCCATGCAGATTGCAACATCCCGGCGCCTGCGCGACGAACTCAATATCGAGGCTTCGCTGGAGTTTGTGTACAAGTTCACCTACCAGGCTCAGTTCGACGAGCGCGGCGCCGAATACGAACTTTGCCATGTGTTCCTTGGGCAGACAGAAACTACCGTGCGGCCGAATGAGCATGAAATCGCGGCGCTACGGTTTGTCGCCGCAGATAACTTGCTGGCGCAGCTCGCGGACGAAGCCGGGACATACACGCCGTGGTTCAGGATGGAATGGCTGACGCTGCTGGAGGAGCATCGGGACGCGCTGTCGCGATACTGTGCGATCTAACCGACGTAGCGGTAGTACTCGATGCCGAGGTCGGCGAAATGACGCTCGTCTGATTTGCCAACATCTGCAATGACGAATTCGTCCCTGGGTACGTAATCGAGGCCGTCCGTCCGTCGGCCGTCATGCAGCGCTTTGTATTGTTCGAAATTCAGGTCCAGCGCAACGTTCATAACATTGCCGAAACCGATCGCCGCGGTTGCCTCGCGCCAACCGTCGGCCACAAAGAAGGGAATCACTTCGGCCGCGTCGCCGCTGCCGTAACCCATGGTCAGGACTTCCTCACCGGCTGATAATGAGTTTTCGTCGAGCGCCTGCTCGAATCCGGCGGCCATCCAGGCTGGCAGCGCCGCGGTGTAGAGATTGCCGAGGTCGAGCATCGTGTCGCTGCCGAGTGCGAGCTTGTCGAGGATTTCGCGGCGATAGTGGCGCGACGCACGGAACACGCGAAGCACTGCCATTGTCAGCGGGTATGCCTCGTACTGCATACGTTCGGGAGCGGCCAGTGCAGTGACTTCGGGTTTGCTGAGCATCTCGACGCGCAACTGTTCCGGATCGATGCCGGCTTCGTAGCAATACGAAGCGAGTTCGGCGCGGTCATCGGGGTCACCGTCGAGCAGCGCGAACAGGTAAGAAACGGACCAACCCGTTTCGGGCATGCGGCGGTACGGTCGATGCATGAAGACCGTCCGCAGTGAGCGAATGTAGGCGGCAGGCTCCAGTTCGCGCTTCTCGTACATGTCGGTCAGCGCATGCAGCGTCTCGTCGATATAGCAGGTCGTAGAATATTTGCCGTTGAACACCGGGAAATCCTGCACCTGGTGTGATTCCGACCTGTCCTGCCCGCAGAATCGTGACATCGGCTTGCGGAAGTCCATGATGCGATAGTCCGATGCCGACCCGGAGCCCGGCAGGTCGACAATAGCGAGTTTGGGATCTTCCTCGAGCAGCATTGCCACGGCACCCGCGCCCTGCGTCGGCTCGCCACTGCTGCCGCGCGCATACTCCGCGATGTCGGCGCATACGACGATGGCCTGGCCACCGGCGCCGTCCAGGGCCAGGTGGCGGATGGCACCCTTCATACCATAGACGCCGCCCAGGCAGGCATGCTTGAACTCAGGCACCTCACAGCTGCGCGCAATCGGCGCTCTGCCGCGCGCTTCGAGCGCCTGGTCGACCATCCCCTTGACGATGATTGCGCCGGCGGAATTGTCGGTGCTCGATTCGGTGCCCAGCCCGAGGAACTTGACCCGCGTGGGATCCACATCGTACTGGTCGATAAGGCGGATAACCGCAGTTGCGGCCATCGTGTAGACACTCTGGTCGGGCCCGCGGACCCGGAAACTCCGCCCCACGACCTCCCGCACCTTGGGCCAGTGATCACCGGTCCAGTCACACCAGTCCTCCAGCCACACCCGGAACGGCGGGACGTAGGCGGCGAGGCCGCTAATTCCGATGGGTTTATTTGGTGTGGTCGAGTTCATTGCATTGGTGCTCTTCAGCCCGGGAATTCTAGTGGTCCGGGCCGCATCGCTCAACCACCTATTGCATGGCCTGCCCGACCGTGACCGAAATGGCCGCGGACGTCACCGGCGGATCGTGAGGAATGTGGAGATGATCCCCCAGCAGCAGCTGCAGGGTATGTTCGCCGGGCTCGAGGCTCAATTCGGTCGACGTACTGCCATCGCCAAAGTGAATATGGTGAGGATCCGCGGGAATCGGCAGGCCGAGCTCGGGCAAGCCGGTGTCGACGAGCAGGTGATGATGGCCTGATTCCGGGGCATCATCCCCTGCCGTGACGACACTCATTCCCTCGATCCCGAATTCGATGCGCAGGGGACTCGAGACGGTATCGCCATCCGCCGGTGTTATGAAAAATACGCGGGCGCCTGCCGGGGATGGCGTACGTGGCAAGGCGAGCGGCGCCTCGCTCGTGGCTGGCGCTGCCGCGTTTGCGACGGGCGCTTCTGATTCTCCCGTGCCGCAGGCACCGAGGAGCAGTGCCGTAATTCCGGTGAGAATGAGCAGTCGGGTCTGGATTCGCATGGTTGTATCCCTGGGGCTCACGCAGAACTCAATACTAAGTGTTCGTGGCCCGTTTCACACGCTTAATGGTTGTCAGATGGACAGTGCCGCGATCGCCAGGGCGCCCAGCATTGTGATCGTGAAGCCTGCGAGGTAGGCGACTAGTAGGATGATGTACTTCAGGAATGTAACAAATCGCCCCTGGCCATAAACTCGCCGCATCGCAACGAACAGGTAAATCGGTATGTAGAAGGAAGTCACGACGAGCGTCAGGACAACAATAGCTTCCGGCACGCCCAGCAATCGTGCAAGCCTGGTAAACAGGATTTGCAACGTCAGCAGTAAGAAGAAGAACGCGTGGAAGTGCACGAAGAACAACAGGTGCTCGACATAGTAGCGCCGTGACAAGGGGTAAAGTACCTTGAGCACGAAGGCCATGAGAGGCAACAGGACGATCAGGGCAGCCGGAACGTTATCGATCATTTCGCGGGCGAACGCACGCCCATCGTCGACCATGATGCGTTCGCAGACATGCTTGATGCGCTCGGGGGTTACCACCCAGGCCAGCCACTCCGGCATGTCGTCGAGGTCCGAGGCATCAACCTCACAGTCACCGGATTCTTCATCAGGGTTGAGTATGACCCCGGTGTCCTCTCCAAACTGCAATCGAAACGTGCCGTCATTGCGAAGCTGCTCGGTTTGCGTGCCGTCGCCAACGATGATCCCTTCGCGAGTAAGCTCGTCAAATATCTCCTGGCGCGCCTGTTCGGCCTCGGACATTTCGGGAGCAGGAGGCGTAGCTGCGGATGTATCGCTCTCGGCGGCCGGCGTCTCGGGCTCTGGCGCAGTCTCTGTTACCAGTGCGAGTTCGCCGCGCGGATCGAAGAATGCGACAACGAAGAACACCAGGCTCATCACCAGGTACATGCGAAACGGTGGCATGTAGCGGGCACGCCGACCCTGCAGGTAGTCATGCGTGAGGCGGCCGGGCCGAATCACAAGCGGCACCAGGGTCTGCCACAGGCGTGAATCCAGCTCGAACAGGTCACCGAATGCGTCGCTGATCAACTCCCACAGGCTAATCAGGCGGCTTCGGAAGCGCTGGCCGCAATGGCCACAGTACTGGCCGCGCAGCCGCGTACCGCAGTTCAGGCAATTTGGCGACGTGGCATCAGGCATGTCATGTGAGGCATCTTCGCGAAGGACACGGCCGGCGACGGTGGCCCGTTCACCGAATTGGGCGGCAATCTCCGCTTCTACGTCCGCGCCAGGGCCATCGACAAATTCGTCCAGGGCATCTTCGGTTTCGAGCAGGTATTGACAGACGCGTCCACTGCGGCCGTCGCTATCCTCCGGGATCTCGATGATCTGGCAGTCGGCGATAGCGACAAGCCGATGCATCTTGCGCACGTGCTCCTCGAGCCACTTGTCGTATTCGAGAACGACGTCGTGGTCTACGAAGGAAGTCACTTCATAGATCGGACCGTGTCGGATTGTCATGACGCTTGGTCAGGCTGGTTTCGGTTTGGTCTTCTTTTTGCTAGTGGGTTTCTTTTTGCGTGCTGCTGCTTTCTTCTTCGTGGTTTTGCGCACCGCTCGCGTCGGCGTTGGCGCCGGCGCGGCAACCGGCGCTACACCCGGCCGCCCGAGTTCCGCGGGGTCGAAGTCGTCGACCGCGAGTAAGGCGGTGACCTTGTCGTGAAAGTCGCGTAACTCATCCGCTTCTTTTTTGCTGACGATTTCGGCACGCTCGGCTTCGCCAATTTGCGTACCAAAATAATCCGATGTGATCAGTCCTTCTTTCCGCGCCTGTCGCAACCGCTTCTCGAGCGGCGCCATCTTCTCGGCGAGTTCGAGCGCTTCCTGGAGCTGCCCCAGGGGATTCCCTGGCTCAAGCGTCGTGTACGCCTGCCGGCTGAGCCGTTCGCGCGCCTCCCCGGACGTCGTCATCAGTTCGACGACCTTGTGGCCGATATCATCGGATGGCGCAGAGTAAGTTCGACCGCGCGGGAATATGAAGACTCGCAGGAACGCCGCTGCCCAGCGGTTTGGCAGATTTCTTAAGAAGGCATGCAGGGCTTCCTGTGCCTGGTACATCAGCGTACGCACGGACCATTCGACCAGCGGCAGATCCGTCGCACGGCGCCCCTGGTCTTCGAAATGCTTGAGCACCGTTGAGGCCAGGTATATCGAACTCAAGACGTCGCCGAGGCGCGCTGACAGCAGCTCACGCTTCTTCAGGCCGCCGCCGAGCGTGAGCATCGCAAAGTCTGACGCCAGCGCGAAGGCGGCGCTGTAGCGGTTGATGTTCTGGTAGTAACGGCGAGTCGGCGTGTTCAGGGGCACGCGAGAAAACTTGGCATGCGTCAGTGCGAGGAAGAAGGAACGCGCCAGGTTGCTGATGCCATAGCCGATATGGCCGAACAGGGCAGCATCAAATTCGATCAGGCCGCGATCCGTATCCTTGTCACTCGCGGCCCGCAGCTCGCGCAGAACAAACGGGTGACAGCGAATCGCACCCTGACCGTAAATGATCAGGCTTCGTGTCAGGATGTTCGCGCCCTCGACGGTGATGGCTATGGGTGTTGCCATGTAAGCGCGGCCGAGGTAGTTCTTCGGTCCCAGCATGATCGCCTTGCCGCCATGGACATCCATTGCATCGTTCGCGGTCTTGCGGCCGAGTTCGGTGCAATGGTATTTGAGAATCGCCGACGGCACCGCCGGCTTCTCGCCCTGGTCGATAGCACCGGCTGTAACGGAGACGGCGGCGTTCATGATGTAGGCGTGGCCGCCGATACGTGTCAGGGCTTCCCCCACACCCTCGAAATTGGAGATCGACGTATTGAACTGTTTGCGAATTTTCGCGTAGGCGGCAGTCGCATACGCGGCAGCCTGGCCACCACCGCTCGCCGTCGACGGCAGCGTGATCGCACGACCGACCGACAGCAATTCGACCAGCATCTTCCAGCCCTTACCCGCCATTTCCTGGCCGCCAATGATGAAATCGAGTGGCACGAAAACGTCCTTGCCGGACGTCGGTCCGTTCTGGAACGGAATACTCATCGGGTCATGGCGCCGGCCGACCTCGACACCATCGATGTCCGTCGGGATCAGTGCGGCGGTGATGCCATACTCAGCCTTGTCACCGATCAGGCGATCCGGATCATAGAGCTTGAATGCCAGGCCAAGCACCGTTGCGACCGGCGCGAGCGTGATATAGCGCTTGTTCCAGTTCAGGCGGATGCCCACCGTCTGCTTGCCGTTCCATTTACCTTTGCAGACGACGCCGCTGTCGATCAGTGCGGCTGCATCAGAACCGGCCTCGGGCGAGGTCAGTGCAAAACAGGGAATCTCGGTACCGGCCGCGAGCCCCGGCAAGTAGCGGTTCTTCTGTTCTTCGGTGCCATAATGCAACAGCAGTTCCGCGGGGCCGAGCGAGTTCGGTACGCCGACCGTCGAAGACGCGACCGGGCTGCGGCTCGCCAGCTTGGTAATAACCATCGCGTTGGCGTACGCCGAGAACTCCAGGCCACCGTACTGCTTCGGGATGATCATCGCGAAGAATCGCTTCTCGATGATGAAGTCCCAGACCTCCTGTGGCATGTCCGCACGTTCGTGGCCGATGTCCCAGTCATCGAGCATCCGGCAGAGCTCCTCGCACGGGCCGTCGAGAAATGCCTGTTCTTCTTCGGCTAGCTGCGGCGCGGGATACGACATCAGTCGATCCCATTCCGGCATGCCCGAAAACAGTTCGCCGTCCCACCAGACGTTGCCGGCCTCGAGAGCCTCGCGCTCCGTATCCGACATCTTCGGCAACATCTTGCGGTAGATGTTGAGCAGGGGCTGGGTGATTTTCTCGCGCCGCACGTCGAGCAGGTTTGGCACAATCATGATGCCAAGCACGGCCCAGAGCAGCAGCATCCAGAGCCACCAGCCGCCGCCAGCAAAGGTGTATACCGTGTAGGCGAGCACCGCGGCCCCGACCGCAATGGTTGCAGTGCGCAAACCGATGCGCTGGTAGGCAAGGTATACCGCACCGCCGAAAACCAGCAGGAACCAGAACAAACTGACGAGCAGATCAGACAAGAATCATTCCTCTATATGGGTGCCGGATACCGTTTAGCCAAATTCTCACCAGACCCTAACATCGGCGCGCGAAGCGTGCCATTGCCTGGCTCACATCAAAGCAAATTCTCGATCGCCGCGCGCTCCTCGCGCAGTTCGGTCTCGGTTACATCCATGCGCGAGCGACTGAAGTCGTCGATGTCAAGATTCTGAACGATCTCGTAGTCGCCATTGCTGCAACGAACCGGGTACGAATAGATGATCCCCGGCTCGATGCCATAGCTGCCATCCGCGGGAAGCGCCATGCTGACCCAGTCGTCGTCAGCTGTGCCCAGCGCCCAGTCATGCATGTGGTCGATCGCCGCCGATGCCGCCGAAGCGGCTGACGACGCGCCGCGTGCCTTGATGATGGCCGCACCACGTTGTTGGACCGTCGGAATGAAGTCATTGTTCAACCAGTCCTGATCTACGAGCTCGGCCGCGGCCCGGCCGGCAACGCTCGCGTGGTGAATATCGGGGTACTGCGTTGCCGAATGATTGCCCCAGATTGTCATCCGGCGAATGTCAGTAACGTGGGCGTTGGTTTTCGCGGCAAGCTGTGCGATCGCCCGGTTGTGATCAAGTCTTGTCATCGCCGTGAAATTACCCGGGTTGATATCCGGTGCATTGCTCAGCGTGATAAGCGCGTTGGTATTGGCCGGGTTGCCGACGACGAGAACACGGATATCGCGATTCGCATGGTCGTTGATTGCCTTGCCCTGCACCGAGAATATTTGTGCGTTAGCCTCGAGAAGGTCCTTGCGCTCCATGCCGGGTCCGCGCGGTCGCGCACCGACAAGTAGTGCGTAGTCGGCGTCTTTGAAAGCGACGTCTGGATCGTCCGTCGCGACGGTGCCGGCGAGTGTTGTGAACGCACAGTCATCAAGCTCCATAACCACGCCTTGAAGGGCCTGCAGGGCTGGCGGTATTTCCAGGAGCTGCAGAATGACGCGCTGGTCAGCACCAAGCAGCTGTCCGGAAGCAATACGAAATGCGAGCTGGTAGCCGATCTGGCCGGCAGCGCCGGTAATGGTGACGCGAACTGGTGATTTCATTAGGTGTTTCCTAGATGGCTGTTTTTGTGTCAGTGGGGGCCGGCGATTCTAGCATTCGCGGCTTTACGCGGCACACACCGGGAAACACTTATTCGGGACTGGCGGGTACCACAAAATCGGGGAATGTCTCGCCGAGCTGGTCGCGTTCCAGGGTTGCCTCTTCGGCCAGGCCCGCTTGTTCGAGCCGGACGATGCAGGCTAGCCAGTCTTGCGGATCCTGCCTGTCGTCTTCATTACAGACGGGCACTTCAAGGCTCAACGACGCGCCGGCGGGCGCGTATGCCGATACGCCCACGGCAGCCGGGTCACTCTCTTTATTATCGCCAGACTGAAGCCGCACCATATCTTCGGCGCGCTGCAACATGTCGGCATCCTGCATCTCGAATTCTGCAGGCATCGTCGGCGTTGCCTCCTGGAGCACTGGCTGGTCGCGCAACGCGGGCTCGAAATGTTCCTCGGGAGACACAGGCTGGAGATCTTGCTCGGGCGATGCAGGCGAGAGCGGCCTGGTGGCGCGCGAACGGAGTGCCGGCTCTTGATCGTCGCTCCTTGCGGGTGCGTCTTGCAGAAGCTGCCGGCCGGTGGACTCTTGTTCCGTCTTCTCGGGTGCTTCGCGATAGTCAACCGCTTCCTGCATTTGCATGATTGCAGGCACGTCGTTGGGTACCGGGACCTGCGTGACCTGCAACGTAATGGCGAGGCAGATCGCGACGACCGCTGCCCATGCAACGGGCCTGGTCCAGAGAATGGATCGCTGGTAAGGCGGGCGCAAGGCCTTTGCCGCCGCGCGCAAGACGGCGTCATCCGATCGCTGTGGCGCTTGCTCGTTCGCGAGGTCGCGGTACGCCTGGGTCACAAGCTCGTCCGACGTACTGTCGTCGGGAGTCTTTCGCTCGTTCGTCATAGTGCCTCCGCCGGTTCGTCAATGGCAGCGCGCAGCTTGTTGACTGCGTAGCGAAGCCGGCTTTTTGTGGTTTCCCGGTTGGTTCCGGTAACCGCTGCGATTTCGTCGAGAGTGAGACCGGCCTCCTCCCGCAACAGGAATGCATCGCGTTGCTCGTCGGGAAGGTCCCGCAGCGCAGCATCAAGGCGGCGCCGCGCGAGGCTGCGTTCCACGATGGTCTCAGGCGGTTCCCCGGGGTCTGGCTGGTGGTCAGGCTCAATATCCAGCGTGTGCGTATGGCGCTTGTTGCGCCGAATGTGATCGATAAAGCAGTTGTGGGCCACACGGTAAAGAAATGTCGTGAATTTCGCGGTCGGTCGGTAGGTCTCGCGGGCCTTGATGATCTTGCCCCAGACCTCCTGGAACACGTCCTCGGCACTGTCCGGGTGCCGGCAATGCCGTAGCAGGTAGCGATACAGCGCGTCGTTGTGCCGCCGGTACAAGGTTTCGAATGCTTTGATGTCACCATCTTTGTAGCGCAGCATCAATGCACTGTCTGCGGGGTTCGGCTCCATGCGCGGAGCATAGGCGACCCCAGTCGTAGAGCAAAGCGGCAAAGCGTAACTCATTGATATTTAGCACTTATCGATCCCATCATTAAGACTGTAAACGGCTCGCAGGCGACAACCGGGTTAACGCGGCGGGAAATAGTCCTTGCAACGCTGATTTTTAGTGTTATAGTCAACTATAACACCAGTTCACTAAGGGCAGGATACCGGGAGTAATGACGATGAAGGCGCTGACAATACGATACCTCAATGAGATCGTCGGCCTGACTGTCATGGCGTTAATGACCGTTGCGCTGATTGCCGGCGAGGCTGACGCGACGATACACAGGGCGGCGCAAAGCGACGCCGCCTATGGGGCTAGCAGACTCGCGGCGAGCCTGGAGGCGGTCATGGAGTCAACGACGATCCGGGCGGATCTTGAAATACGGCTGGATCTGCAGCAGTTGATTGACGCTGCGAGCGAGACCGAATCGCGTGAAGCGATTCGCGATCTCATCAGGATCAGGCTCGACCGCGACTAACGGGCTGCAGCATGATCGAGGCAACGAACCAGGTTTCCGTCACAATGGCGAGTGAAGTAGCGACGGAATTATTGCGCCGGCCAGCGAGGCCGGCGCCTTTTTAAGCGGATAAAGTATGGACCCCAAATGGAGTGATGATCTGCCCATCTACCGGCAATTGCGGGATCGCGTTGTCGCAATGATTCTCGAGGGCGTCCTGGGTGATGGCGACGCGTTGCCATCCGTACGCAACGTTGCCGCCGAGTATCGGCTTAATCCGCTCACGGTCTTGAAGGGATACCAGGAGCTGGTCGACGAAGGGCTGGTGGAGAAAAAGCGTGGTCGCGGCATGTTCGTGACGGATGGCGCGCGCGGCCAGTTGTTGAAGGACGAACGGCAGCGATTCATTGAGAAGGAATGGCCCTCAGTCCTGGCGACCATCGATCGCCTTGGCCTCGATATCGTGGAGCTTATGGAACAAGAACAACAATCGGACAACGCGGGAGCCAAAAAATGACTAGCCTGGTCACGGCGAACAGCGTCTCAAAACACTTTGGCGCTGTGCGAGCGGTCGATAACGTCAGCTTCGCGATAGAGAAGGGCAAGATCATGGGACTGATCGGCCCGAACGGCGCGGGCAAAACAACGCTTCTCAAGGCCGTGCTCGGCCTCACGGATTGCGATGGAGAGCTCTCCGTGCTCGGCCTTGACCCGTTCAGGCAACGCAAGGAGCTGATGCAAAACATTTGCTTCATCGCCGATGTCGCGGTACTGCCGCGGTGGATACGTGTAACCCAATTGCTGGATTTCATGGAAGCCATACACCCGAATTTTTCCCGGCAGCGGGCCGAAGAATTACTGTCCCGAACCAAGGTGCGCTCGGATGCCAAAGTCAGGGAGTTATCGAAAGGCATGGTCACGCAGCTGCACCTGTCGATCATCACGGCAATCGATGCAAGATTGCTGGTTCTCGATGAGCCCACGCTTGGCCTTGACATTATTTTTCGCAAGGAGTTCTACGGCAACTTGTTGAACGATTACTTCGACGGTGAGAGGACGATCATTATTACGACTCACCAGGTCGAAGAGATTGAGAACCTGCTTACGGACATCATGTTCATAAACGACGGCCGCATCATCCTTGACGCGACAATGGAGTCCGTGCCTGACAAGTACGCCGAGCTAATGACTTCAGGAGAGGACGCAGAAACGGCCCGACGTCTGGGACCGATCTTTGAACGGGATGTATTCGGCAAGAAAGTCATGACGTTCGAAGCCATTGATCGCGACAAACTCGAGGGCCTCGGTGAGATTCATACGCCATCGGTTGCCGACCTGTTTGTCGCGAAAGTCAAAGGAGCCGCCGCATGATTACCAATCAACTGGCTCTTATCCGGCGCGAGGTCTGGGAAAACCGATCGATCTACGTAGTGCCGGTACTGGTCGCACTTATCATGGCCCTGGTTACGATTGCCGGACTGGTGACCGCCTCCTCATTCGATAACGAGGTTCGAATGGCGATTCTCGGCGCCTCAAATATCGTTGGTGATGTCGAACGTCAGGCCGCAATGACGCTTCTATTCGCGGGAGCGTCGCCGGTTTTCTTGTTGGCGCTGGCGATACTGACCGTATTCTATTCTTTGGACTCGTTGTATGCCGAGCGCAAGGACAAGAGTATTTTGTTCTGGCGCTCTCTGCCGATCACTGACGCCGAGACTGTTATCTCAAAGCTGTTGACGGCCACTGCGTTGCTGCCGCTGCTGACGATTGCGGCAATCGTAGTGACACACGTGATAATCCTCATCGCTTTGAGCATCTGGATCGTGGTTAAAGGTGGTAGCGCCGGCCATTTGGTCTGGGGATCAGTTGCGTTCATCGACAACTGGTTTGCAGCGACTATCGTTACCTTTGCCAGCGCGCTCTGGATGTCGCCATTTATTGGCTGGTTCCTGTTCGTGTCAGCCTGGACCAAGCGTTCGCCGCTGTTGATGGCATTCCTGCCGCTGATTCTCATCCCGCTGATCGAAGCGATCATTTTCAGATCCGCGGTCTTCGCGGAGGCTGTGTTCGGTCGCGGTGGCGTGATGCCGTTGTTCCGTGGCGGCATGGACATGGACGATTTTTTCGATGAAGAACGGATGCAGGTCAACGAGGAAGTCATCAGTTTGCTCGCACACCTGGACATCGCGCAATTTCTGGCGAGCCCCTCGCTATGGGCCGGGATCATCGTGTGCGGCTTGTTTACAACGGCGGCGATCTACGTACGCCGGTATCGCGACGAAAGCTAAACTGAATCACGCAGCATCGCTTGGTGGCCGGCCGGCAATCGCGTGTTTGCGAAGTTTACCCCTGAACTGGTGGTAACTGAGTCCCAGCAAATCCGCCGCCATGCGTTGATTAAACCGCGACCGTTCCAGTGCAGCACTAAGAAAGTCACGTTCGGTATCGCGTAACCTTTGCTTGAGATCAGTCGGTAAAAGTGGCGGGCGCTTCGCAGCCGCAAGCGACGTCTTTTCATCTGGCGCATCGGCAAGTTTGAATGGTGAATCGAACGGGTCGAATGCAATGTTCGTGATTGGATTGTCCGGGTCATCCGATCGGTACACGGATCGCTCGATCGCATATTTGAGTTCACGAACGTTGCCGGGCCAGTTGTGACGTAGCAATGCCGACGACGCTCGCGGACCGAAACCTGGAAAGTAGGCGCGGCGCAGCTCACTGGCCATGTTGACCGCAAAAGCGTAAGCGAGCGGCATGACGTCCTCGAGTCGCTCCCGCAACGGCGGTACCGTAATCACGTCAAATGCGAGACGGTCGAGAAGGTCGTCGCGAAATTTACCGGCAGCGGCAAGCGTTTGCAGGTCCGCGTTGGTCGAACCAACGATGCGCACGTCAACCTGCAATGTCTCATTACCGCCAACCCGCTGCAGTTCACCGTACTCAATGACGCGCAGGATCTTCTCCTGCATGCGCAGCGATATAGTCGCCAACTCATCGAGGACCAGCGTGCCGCCATCTGCACGCTCGAAGTGGCCTATGTGGGTTCGGGCAGCCCCTGTGAACGCGCCCGCTTCATGTCCGAACAGCTCAGACTCCAGGATACCTTCGGTTACTGCCGCGCAATTGACCTTGACGAGCGGCTGCTCCCAGCGATCGGACAGGTAATGCAATCTCGAGGCGATCAGCTCCTTGCCCGTGCCCCGTTCGCCGGCAACGAGGACCGGCTTGTCGAGCGTGGCCGCGCGCGAGACGTGCTCGAGCATTTCGAGGAACGACGGGGCTTCGCCGATGATCTGCTGTTTGGGAGGGCTGACGGCCATTGGGCAATTTAACCAAGTATTAGTAAAAATAGCCAGTATGTGGTGAAAAATACCAAGCTACAGATGGATTTGAACGCTGATTTTCTTCGAAGAATACTATGTAAAACAATATGATATAGAGTGATTACCGATATTGGCACGGAAGCTGCAGTAATAACGGTAGGTTTCACTAACAATGAGGACATATCCATGGGCATTTTCACGAGATTTTCCGACATCGTGAACTCCAACATCAACGCGATTCTCGACAAGGCCGAAGACCCCGAGAAGATTGTGCGCCTGATGATCCAGGAGATGGAAGACACCCTGGTCGAGGTTCGCTCGGCTGCTGCACGTTCGATTGCCGACAAGAAGGACCTCAACCGCAAGCTGGAGTCACTCGATCGGGATGTAACTGATTGGGACGACAAGGCCGAGCTGGCGATTCGCAAGGGTCGCGAAGACCTGGCCAAGGCTGCACTGGTTGAAAAATCACGGGTCGCGGGTGCCGCCGAGGTTCTCAAGCAGGATTACCTGGCTGTCGACGAGGGCCTGGGCAAGCTCAACGAGGACATTGCCAAGCTCGAGGCCAAGCTGCAGGACGCCAAGGCGCGACAGAAAGCACTGCTGGCACGGCACAAGACGGCTAACAGTCGCCTCGCCGCCCGGAAAAAGATCCACGATTACAAGATCGACGACGCCATGATTCGGTTCGAGCAATACACCCGGCGCATCGATGACGTCGAGGGGCGTGTCGAAGCGTATGACCTGGGGCTGCCAAAAGACCTCAACCACGAATTCGCGAGCCTGGAGGCCGAAGAGTCCGTGCAGAAGGAACTGGATGAGCTGAAACAAAGAGTGGCCTCCGAGCAGAAGCGTGCTGCCGAGGGCGGAGAATAACGATGGAGGAACTTCTTTCACTGGCGCTGGTGTTGTTCCTGACCATCGTGCTGCCGCTGATCGTCGTGATGCACTTCATTACCAAGTGGAAGCAATCACGGGAGTTTTCGCGGGACGACGAGCAACTGCTCGAAGACCTGTGGCTGCTGTCGCAACGTCTGGATGGACGGCTCGAGACACTGGAGCGGATTCTCGATAACGATATGCCTAGAAGAAGGAGGGGATATGAGTCATCGCACCTGGAACATTGACTGGGGACCGTGGCGCGGTTTCTATCGTGATCGTGAGAACGCGTGGATCTTCGGGGTCTGCGCGGGGATTGCCGACCGCTTCAACTTCCGGGTCATTACGGTACGTATTATTGCGCTGATCAGCCTGGTCCTGTTCTTCTGGCTGACGGCGGCACTGTACATCGGCGTAACGCTGCTGGTCAGGGAGAAGCCCCTGATCTACTCGGGCCGGCGAACCGAGTATGACTTCTGGCGCCGGCATGATCGAGACTACTGGAGAGAATTATGAGTGCTTACGCAACGACACCCTCCCGCGGCTTTTACCGGAACACGGATAGAGCGATACTGGGCGGCGTATGCGCAGGACTGGCCGAGTACTTCGGCTTCAATTTGCGGGTTACGCGCTTTCTGATGGTGATTGCGTTTTTAGTCGCAATGCCGATGACGATCGTCGCGTACCTTGGCGCCGTGTTGTTGATACCTGCCAGGTCAGCCCGGCAAGATGGCCCTGCGGATCCGCAATTCAGGCGCGCAGTGAGGTCATCGCCGGCCCAGACCGCGAACGACATGCGGCGGCGTTTTCAATCGCTGGATCGCCGGCTGGCGAGAATGGAGAAATACATCACGTCGTCGCGTTATGAGCTCGATCGGGAGTTCAGGAATCTGTAACCAGCTAACAAGACGCATGTAACACTCGCGCACAACCAACAAGGGAAAATGCAATGAACATGTGGCTCGCCATCGTACTTATTGTCGCCGTAGTCATGATCGCCGAGACCGTGAAGGGTGTGGCTAAAGCCAGGGCAAATGCCGGGGCCAAAGCACAGGCCGACGCCAACGAGGAAGAATTCAGTGCGATGCAGGGGCGAATCGACGAACTCGAGGAACGCGTGCGCGTTCTCGAACGTATTGTGACCGAGGACAAACACGACCTGCGCCGGGAGATCAGCAACCTCTGATCAAAACTAGCCTGTTTGAGCGGCGAACCCTGGCAACGAGTCAATCAGTCGGCGGCTTTCCTGGCAGCGTTGTAGGCGCGGACCTGCTGATTGAATTCTTCACCGACCAGCGCTTTTTCATCATTGGCCGCATCGAACTTCTTGGCGAGCATTTCGTCACGGCGCTGCAGCTCCGCAGGATCAGGGCTGTCCATTTCCGCAACCGCGGCTTTCTCGCTCGATTCAATGCATGTCAGGTATTCATCCACACCTGCGAGATACGTCGAAACTTCATTTTTTGCGGCAATCATCTCTTCCTTGGATGCCGCCGATCCGTCCGGTATTTTGGGCCGCTCCGGGTAATCACAGGCAAAAGCCAGGGGAGCGGCGAGCAATGCGAGCATACCAACTGCTAACGAGGTTCTAATGTTCATCAGGTCAACTTTGGTTGTGGGTGGCCTGCAAGAAATCCGGCAGCCCACCGGTTAGAAACACTGCCTTATTGTAAGCATGATGTTCCAGCGGTGTGAAGAAAAACTAAATCTATATTGATATCAGAAACTTATGCAAGCGTGATTACGCAAACAGCGCGCGATACGAATCCGTGCCCTCCATCTGCGCCAGCAACAATTCCAGGTAATTATCGGAACTCATTGGGTCGCCGAACAGCAGGCCCTGAACGTACGTGCAGTCAAGCTGCTGCAGGAAGTTAAGCTGCTCTTCGCTTTCGACGCCCTCGGCAACGACATCCATATTAAGATTGCGACCCATCTGTACAATCGTGCCGACAATCGTCGCATCGTCCGGATTAGTTGCAGCCTCGCGCACAAATGACTTGTCAATTTTCAATGTACTGATCGGAAACTGCTGCAACGCACTAAGCGACGAGTAGCCTGTACCGAAATCGTCAATAGCGAGATGGAGTCCCAGACCATAAAGCTGGTCCAGCAGCTTGATCGTGCGCTCGGGGTTTTCCATCAGCGTCGTCTCGGTGATCTCGAGTTCCAGCGACGTGGGTGAAACCTCATGCCCGCGAAGAATCGAGCTGATACGGCTGATAAAGTTTGGCTGCCGTAACTGCTTCAGCGACAGGTTCACCGACACTCTTCCGGGCGACGATACCGATCGTTGCCAGTAGCGAAAGTCTTCGCACACTTTATCGAGTACCCATTCGCCGATCTCGATGATCAGGTTGGTCTCCTCTGCCAGGGGAATGAAATCCGACGGCAATATCAGCCCGCGATCCGGCAATTCCCAACGCACCAGCGCCTCGGCACCAAACACTTCGCCCGTTTCAAGGTTGTATTTCGGCTGGTAGTGGACCAGCAGTTCATCTCTTTCGAAGGCACGTTTCAGCTTGCTCTTGGTCATGAGCCGCTCGACCGCAGCCTCATTCATCTGTGGGAGGTAATAAGAGAAGACATTGCCGCCGGACTTCTTGGCGCTATACAGCGCGGCGTCCGCATTACGTATCAGGTCGATAACGTTGGGTGCATCCTTCGGATAGTAGGCAATGCCCATGCTGGCAGTCATGAAAACCTCGTGACCCTGCACAAAGAAGGGATCCGCGAGCCGATCGAGGAGCGATCGCGCCAACTTGTCCGTAGCGGCCAAACCATCGCTATCCGGTCCGAGATTATTGACGATGACGGCAAACTCGTCGCCGGCGAGCCGTCCAATCACACACTTGCCAGGCAGCGCTGCCGACAGTCGCTCGGCAACCGTCTCAAGCGTCGCGTCGCCGGCGAGATGGCCAAACGTGTCATTGATCTCCTTGAAATGATCGACGTCGACATAGAACAGGCAAAGCGGCTCGCCTGCGCGTCGGGCACGGGCAATGGCTCGCTGCAACAAATGCTGGAACTGCATTCTGTTCGGAATCTTGGTGAGGGCATCGATGCGAGCGAGGTAACGAATTCGTTGTTCGGCACGACGTCGTTCAGTGATGTTTTGTGCGGCGTAAACCCGGTCCCGCGTACGCCCGTCCTGACCTACGACATCGGCGCAAGTGTAGGAAACCGGAATCGTCTCGCCGAATTTACTCTCGAAAAATGCTTCCCTCGGAACGCCGATAATTTCATCGTTGATTAGTGTAGGCGTCTTCTTCTTGTTAAGAACGGAATCAATCGATGCGCCTACGAGTTCGTCCTCGTCATAGCCGAGGAGAATCGTCGTCGCCTTGTTGATGCGCTGAATCGTGCCATCATCGGTGGTCACCATGATGGCCTCATTCATTCCCGACAGGATGCTGTAAAAATAGTCTCGCGATACGGTCGTTGCCTGCAGCCGGTCGCGCATGTCATTGAATACTTCCGCCAGTTCGCCTAGTGAGTCGCCGGGATGCTGTGGCAGCGGTTCGCCGAAATCGGAATCCCGAAGTTTTGCTGCCTGTTCCTTGAGGGCACGAATGCGGTTTGTCTGGCGGCGGATGATCAACCAGACGAATACGCCAAATGTTGCAACCGTCCCCGAGGTTCCGAGCCCGATCCAGGCATAGCTGTCGCGGCGGCTTTCAGATTCTGTCCGTGTGATCTCGGCAGCAAAAGCAGTTGCCTCGGCATGCATCTCGTTGAGACGAAATGCGCCCGTTACCGAACCAAGGACCTCATTGCCACGCGCTACCGGGTGTCTTACGACGAGTGCTTCGGGAAGCCAGGTAAACGGCTTGGCGACACTCGTGGTTGGAAGATCGCCGGCTTGCAATGGCGCCGACCCATGCAAATGCAGGCGGAGGCCGAGAACCGTCTCGTTCGCGGCAAGGGCTGCGTCAAGTGCGGCGGATTGCGACATACCGTCTGTGAGATCAATCCCGGCCGCCAGTTGATCCGCGATCGTGTGCATCTGGTCGCGTACCCGTCGTTCGAAACTTGCTTCGAGATAGGCCTGGTGTTCGGCTTCACTGGTTGTCACGAGTTCATTGGCGAGCCAGCGATACTGACCGTAGAACATCGATACCATGATCACACCGATAGCGCCGCCAAACGCCATGACGATCAGGAGGTATCGCGGTATCTTGCTGCCAAACATCTGTGTCGCTGTCCTGTCGGGTACAGGCTCGCCGGGTAAGGCCGGCCAACCCGAAGGCTTTGCTCGTTATTATTAGGCGGTTACTGTATCACCGGGTTCAGCAGTGCGGGGCAGGTTTTCCGAGCGCACGGATGGAATCGAGGGCTTCCACCAAGAAATTACAATATATGTGATAAAGATCACATATACGGTATGATCAAGGCTATTCGCCCTGGCGTTTCTCGACAAACTCGACAGGTTCAGCTCTGCCCGTCGTTTGCATAATTCCCTCGACAACGGCGCCTTCGGCCACGGCGATAGCCTCGCCGGCAACGGTGCCCCTGATGCGGGCGGTATCGGTGATTTCGACTTTGCCCGCGGCGCTGATGTCACCGTCGAGCTGGCCGGCAATAATGACATTGCCCGCCTTGATCGTGCCGTTCCACCGGCCATTCTCTGCGAGTGTGACCGTGCCTTCGAGATCGCAATCGCCGTCAATCTCGCCGCTGACGACAAAATCGCCGCTACCCGAGATCAGGCCGGAAATCTTGCAGCCTTCGTTAATCAGTGTCGGCGGCCCGCCCGACTGGTCGCGCAGCCTTCGTAGTCGAGATTCATTCATGCAGATTCAGCTCCGGTCCGGGATTCAGTATCACCCCGCAGTCTAACCGCTGGCGCAAAGGATTGTTAAGGAACTGCGTCGCTTAGCGCGACTTGTGATAGCCGTAGCCGATATCTTCTATCGTGACGAGTATGGAACCTTCAAATAACAGCCGTCGCATTTTCCGGCGTGGCCCGAAGTTATAAACGAATTCGGTGATTATGACCTCCTGGCTGTAGACACCGTAACCAGGGTAGCGGTACTCGGTGAAGCCGGGACCCAGGCGCCGACTTGCCGGCGGGAAATAACTGCGCAGCGCATATCCCAGGTGCCGGATAGAATCGGGTTCGCCGCAGATCGCGATAACCTGCTGCTCATGCATACCCTCTTTGACGAGCTTGTTGCCGCAGCGCAATGCGGCGGCCGGTTCGGCGAATAGCAAGAACAGCGGTACGATAAGCAATAGCGTCGGGACTTTGCCAACTCCTGTCTTCATCGATCATCACCTGCCGCAGGAACGCCACTGTCTTTTACAGTGTAGTGGAATCGCAGCCATCGTGCTGCAGTCGGGGTGCGCCGCATTCGGGCGCTGCCGGACGCCCGGGATCAGTGCGGGCTTCCGCCCTCGAATGACGCGAACATACTGCGCTTATGGTAAAACAGCGTGCCGAGAAGCCAGTATTGCCCCCGATAAAGAGGACTAAATTGAGCCAGGGATTCGAAAAGCGCTTTGGCAAGTTAGCGGCAGCACCCGGCACGCCCCTGGCTGGGGCTTTGCGGGGTGTTGAGAAGGAGTCGCTGCGAGTCGATCCGACCGGGTTTCTCGCAGAGACGGCCCACCCAAAGGTGTTGGGATCTGCACTCACCAACCAGTTCATCACCACCGATTTCTCGGAAGCGCTGCTCGAGTTCATCACGCCGGCACTCGGAAGTACCTGGGAGGCGTTGCGGTTTCTCTGCGACATCCATCAATTCGCCTACGAACGCCTGGGTGACGAGTTGCTATGGACGGCGAGCATGCCGTGTCGCATACCTGCAGACCCGCAGATTCCGCTCGCCCGGTACGGGACTTCCAACGTCGGCCGGATGAAGACGATTTATCGCCGCGGTCTTGGTCATCGGTACGGCCGGCAAATGCAGACTATCGCGGGCGTGCATTTCAACTATTCGCTCCCCGAACAATTCTGGCCCGTTTACCAGGAGATCATTGCGGACCGGCAGGGCGATGATGAATTTCGATCGGCTCACTACCTTCGCCTCGTGCGCAATTTTCGGCGTTTTGGCTGGCTCGTGCTCTACCTGTGCGGAGCTTCGCCCGCAATGTGCAAGTCATTTAGCGGCGACTCCGATCTGCAGTTGCCTGCCTTGAATGCCGATACCTGGTATGAGCCATTTGCTACCTCGTTGCGCATGAGTGATCTTGGATACAGCAATCAGAACCAGGCACGTATCAACATCTCATTGAACAATCTCGATGAGTACGTCAGGGATCTTAGCGATGCGATCGAGACGCCGGAGCCAGCCTACGAAGCAATCGGCGTGAAAGTAGACGGTGAATACCGGCAGTTGAACGCCAACCGGCTACAGATCGAGAACGAATATTACAGCCCGATACGACCGAAACGTGTAGCACACTCCGGGGAACGACCAACGGCAGCACTGCGTCGAGGAGGCATCGAGTATGTCGAGATCCGATCGCTCGACATCAACATCAATGATCCCGCCGGCATCAATCAAAACACGATGCGTTTCATGGAAGCGTTTCTTGTTTACTGCCTGCTCGAGGACAGTCCGCCATTCGACGATCGTGCACTCGATGAAACGAAGCGCAACCAGACGGGCACTGCAAAAAACGGGCGCGACGCAGATTTCAGGCTGCTACGCGACGGCAAGGAAGTCGGGCTGTCTGCCTGGGCGGGAGAGATTACGGACAAGGTGCTCGCGATAGCAGAGCTGATTGACCGTGGGGAAGGCGGCGACAGCTATGTACAGGCGACGCGCTTGATGCAGTCAATTATCAAGGAGCCCGAAGCGACGCCGTCTGCAAGAATTCTCACCGGGCTGCAGGAGGCGGATTGCAGCTTCTTCGAATTCGCGATGTCGGTTGCGCGCAGTCATCGCGACTACTTCAGCTCGATCGCGCCCCTATCAATGGAGCGCACGAAAGAGCTGCAGCGGGAGGCGGAAGAATCATTGCAACGGCAGGCCGCGATCGAGGCTGGTGACACGATCAGTCTCGACGAATACCTCGCAGGCTACTTCGGTACGGAATAGCCTAGAACGGCAGGTGAGTACCGTGCTCGTAAGCGTACTCGCGATGCAAATGCTGCAGCCGCTTCGTAATCTCGCCCGCAGTACCAGTGCCGATGACACGTCCATCTGCCTCGAGGACGGGGGTCAGCTCGCCCATCGTGCCCGACGTAAACACTTCATCGGCTGAGTAAATCTCGGTCAGGGACAGGTTCCTTTCGCTGGCAGGAATGTCTTCGGCCGCACAGATGTCGAGGATCATCTGCCGCGTCAGGCCAGGCAGACACGCATGCGCGAACGGTGTCGCGACAGTCCCATTGGTAACGACAAACAGGTTTGTATCGTTGGTCTCTGCAACGAAGCCATCGATATCGAGCATGATCGCGCTATCGGCCCCGGCAACATTGGCTTCGATCGCTGCAAGAATATTGTTGAGCAGGTTATTGTGGTGAATCTTCGAATCAAGACACTGGGGTGTGTTGCGCCGCGTACTAGCGGTGACAACACGAATGCCGTCATCCGAATAAACAGGCGGTTTCCATTCTGCCAGCACGATCAGCGTGCATCCCGACTGGTTGAAACGCGGATTCATACCGGATGTCACCTTCTCGCCACGTGTCAACGTCAAGCGGATGTGTGCATCGTCCCGCATGCTATTGGCTTCGAGTGTGCTGAAGACCGCGTTCCGGATGTCAGCTAACGAGGGCACCGCATCGAATGCGAGCGCTTTTGCGGAGTTTTGCAATCGCCCCAGGTGATCATCGAGTGCCGCAATGCGGCCGTTGTAAACACGCAGGCCTTCCCAGACGGCATCGCCGCCTTGTACCGCGCTGTCGAACACCGACACCCTGGCCTCGTCCCGCGGCCACAGCTTGCCATCGATGTAGACGAATATGTCCTTGTTACGCGGGTCTGGTGCGTTCACGGTGACTCTCCAATAGTGTTTGCGCGAATTGCATTCACGAACAGCTCGTCATACCAGGGCTGGCATTCCGTGAGCAATGGTTGCAGTGCCTCCGGAAACTCTGTCTTGGCATTGTAGGGCGAAAAACCGGTGCTTTGGTGTACAGCGTGATACCAGTGTGGCGCCCAGACACCGTCCTCGGGGCGCGGGCCTGCCTCCCAGCGCAACATGTCATCGCAATAGCTGACACCAATTCGGTCGCAGAGCTGCCGCAGCACGCTTGCCGGATTCAGCAGCAATTCGCGCGAATCCAGCACTGCCGGATTGTCACCTGCCGCGACAAGGTCAGCGTAAAGTTCACATTGTCGTTGCAACCCGGTATCGGCCAGGCCCGCATGCGGCACCTGGATTGTCAGCGATGGCAACATTTCGAACGGATCGCGAATCAGGAACACATTGCAGCTCCGGCGCGTGAAATCGAGGTCGATATCAAAGAGGTGGTGTGCCATGTGCTTGATGAAGTAGCGTATCGAGGGCTCCCCGGCCTGGGCCTCAAGCAAGTCCCGCATCACCTGGCCGCCGTCACAGTTCATCGCCGCCATCACGTCGTCGCCACCCGGGTGCTCCGCGCCCGAAACGCGCAAGTAATGACCGTAGAGGGGTTCGTCGACCACCCGGATGCGCTCGAGCTGTGCAAAGCTGTACATCAGCGCAGTCGACACGTTGCGCGGTCCTGACCACAGGCAAATCGGTATTGTCACGGCGCAAGGCTCGCAGCTTCCGGGGTTGTGAAAAGCGATTGTACAGGCCGCGTTGGCAGCCGAAAACCCTTGCAATTTAGGTGCTTACACTCGTACTCAAGTCACATGCTCGGCACGGCCCTGTGCGCTCTGTCACACTTTGGCAGCCGGGCGGTGTGATGCACAGGCCAATTTAACTAAACTTGGCTGCGACCGTCCCGGGTGACGGCATTATCCAGGTTTGGGAAGCAAGGCATTGATCAAGACGTTGATCGCAGGAATCATTCTCGGGGTCGCCGCTGGCGGCGCGGGTCTGTATTACCTGCCGGCTGTTGACCAGTATCGTGAGCGATCCATGATCACCGTCAATCCGAATGGGGGTAATTCCGAAGTCTTCCACGTCAACATACCGATGGACCGCATCATGATCGGGGCGCCATCGCAGGCAGCGCCGCTGCCCGTTGGTCTGGATTGGCCCGGGGACGCAGAATTGCAGGGGCTCCGCGTCGAGCTCTTCAAATTGCGTAACCAAAAGGACGCCGTCGTTGGCGTCGCGAGCAGGATGGCAGCCGGCGAAACCGGGAATATCATCGAATGGGTATTGCACCTGCCGGCTCGGGGTTCGCTTTACGTATCGATGCGGCCGGACGCGGTTGAGGGCGGCTTTCGTCTCGGCCAGTTACGTGCGGGTACCCGCGACTTCGATGATATGCACGGGCAGCTCAGCGAGCGCTGGGTAGCAGACAGCTCCGGCAGCGAGGACGCACCCGCGGGCCGCATAGAGTTAAGGACGCGTATTGTGGCGCTCGAAGAGGATATTCCCGAGGACGTGTCGCAACAGGTCGCGGAGGCGGAGGATTCATGATCAAGCACCTCGTCGCCCTCATACTAGGATTGTTGATAGGCCTGCTGTTGCTGGCCGCCGCTCTCTACTACAACCCGTTCAGCGTTGAGAACAGGCTGTCACCGTTGTCCGTGACGGATAACTTCGTCATCAAGCTCAACTATTCGGCGGTCGCCGCAGATGGCCTGGTCTACACCAATGATGGTGAATCACAGGTCGACCCGCATCCGGCGAAAGTGCTACAGCTCTGGGAACCCACTATTCGCCAGACGTCGACAATGGCGACGACGCTAACCGACAGTCGCGGCCAGCTGGCCGGCGTCGGCATCAAGTTTTCCTCACGGTCCGAAGAGACGAGTATTCTCGACGGTCAGGCGCTGGTGGACAGCGTATGGCACATTTACATGCCGGGTCGCGGCAGCGTGTTCGTCGCACAGACGGAAAATTACTGGGAATACATCCGCGAGATAGTGGTCCCGGCGCGCTGGAGCTCGGCTAACAACTGGCGCGGAACCTGGCGCGGCAATATCACTTCGGGTCCGCTCGCGCTTGGCACAGGGCGGGCCGTTGGCGGCAGCGGCGAACTCGACGGCATCGAGACCGAAGCGGTCGAGGCGCTTACGGCAAAGGCTTACTCGGTCGAGCAGGGGCCGGTTGCGATGCAGGGCGAGTTGTCAATCGAAATTCCGGGCGCAGCTGTCGGCGATCCCGTTGCCGCCGAGTAATAACCTGCGGGATCCGGCGACCCTTATTGCACCACGGCCTGCAGCGGCCACAGGATCGGCAGCAACACCATTACGGCAATGAAGACGACAATAGTGAGCGGCACGCCGACTTTCAGGTAGTCGACAAAGCGATAGCCGCCAGGACCCATAACGAGAATATTTGCAGGATGCGAGATCGGGCTCGTGAAGCTGGCCGATGCGGCCATAGCGACCGCCATCATCGCGGTCTCCGGCTGCAGGCCCATGTCCGCCATGGCCGAGAGCACGATCGGTGACATCAACACGACCAACGCCGCGGTCGGAATAATCATCGTTGCCATCGCGGTCAGAATGTAGAGTCCCATGATCACCGGCCACGGGCCCGCGTCACCCAGAAGCTCCATGACCTGGCCGGCAAGGTAGGTGGCGGCGCCGGTTTCCTGCATGGCCGTGCCGAGCGGCAACATGCCGGCTATGAGGAAAATTGCCCGCCAGTCGATTGCGCGATAGGCCTGTTCCATGTTCAAACATCCTGTCAGCACCATGATGCTGCCGCCGACGACGGCTGCAACCGAAATCGGAGCCTTGCCCATCATGACCGAGACGACAACCCCGAGCATGATGGCCGCGGCCAGCGGCGCGCGGCGCGTATCGGGTCGTTCCTCACCCAACGGCGTCAGGATCAGGAAGTCGGAATCCGAGGACAACAGTTGTAGTCGGTCACGTGGTCCCAGCAGCAGCAAAGCGTCGCCTATTTGCAGACGCTCATTCGCGAGATCCGCGCCAACGGTTTCCCCCTCACGCCAGATACCCGCCAGTTCTATACCGTAGCGCTCGCGGAAATTGAGCTCGCCAACCGTGCGCCCCGCGAGGCGACTGCGCGGATCGAGCGTGGCATCCATCAGCGTCAGCCGATCCGATTCGAACGCGCCGAGGTTTGCCGGAACCGACGTATCGATCTCCAGCTCCTGCAGGCCGCGCAGGACTTCGAGATCGACGAGCTGGCCTTCGATCAACAACAAGTCGCCGCCGACCAGTTCTTCGTCGCCGCGTGGCATGACCTTCAGTGTGCCCTCGCGAAATATCGCGGCGACACGAAAGTCGAACACATCGGCAAGCCGGCTCTTGGCCAGGGTTGCGCCCACCAGCTCACTGGCCTTGGGTAGGCGCACGACAAACAAGCGCTCTTCGGTATGGTATTCCTCGGCGAGCTGCTCGGGACTGAGAATTGCGATGTCCGCGAAGTCCGGAAATTTCTCGAGCTGTTCGAGCGCATCGAGTTCACCCTGCACAAGAACGCGCTCGCCCGCGCGCAAGGGCACGTAGGCAAGGTTTGTCATGCGATACCGGTCGCGGCGCCGGAGGCCGACAACGGCCACATTGAAGCGTGTCCTGAAAGCCGCGTGCCGCACCAGTTCGGAAACCAGCGGCGAAGTCTCCGCGATCGTGACTTCGGCATAGGCAACCTTAGCCGCAACCATGGACTTCAATACCGGCGCCTCGCGCTCGATAACGAGGTCACTCCAGCGCCGAAGCTCGCGGAACTGATCGAGTCGCCCCTGCACCAGGATTCCGTCGCCACCTCGCAACCGGGTCTGCCGCCGCGGCAGCGTTTCACTGCGGCCTTCGCGAACCAGGGCCAGAATTATCAGGTCAGTCGATGTGCCGATGCGGCTGTCGGCAAGTGTCCTGTCGACCAGGATCGAATCATGTGGCACCCGCAGCATGAACGTATGTTCGTGCAACTTGTAACGCGATCGCAGGCTGCGCTGGCTGACATGTTTGTCACGTTCGCCGCGTTTCTTCGGCAACAGGAAACGGCCGAACAGTGCAACGAACACGACGCCGATGATCATGATGCAGGCGCCCAGCGGCGTGAAATCAAAAAGTTTGAACGGTTCAAAACCGCCGCGCGCCAGCGATTCGCTGATCAGGAGGTTTGGCGGCGTGCCGATCAGGGTCATGAGGCCGCCGAGCAGGGTCGAGTAGGCCAGCGGCATCAATAGTCGCGAAGCCGCAATGCGCGTGCGCCGCGCGACGCCAACCACAACCGGAAGCATCAGCGCGGCTACGCCAATATTATTCATGAATGCCGATAACACGGCTCCCGTGATCATGATGACAAGAATCATGGGGACTTCGCGGCGCCCACCAATTTTCATGACTTGCCGACCGATGATGTCGGCGATGCCGGTGCGCGTCAGGCCTTCGCTGAGGATGAACATGGCCCAGACGGTAATCACCGCGCCGTTCGCAAAACCGGCGAAGGCCTTCTCGGGCGTAACGATGTCGCTGAGTCCGAGTGCAAGAGCGCCGAGAACGAGCAGCGCCACCAGGTCCATGCGAATGACTTCGCTGACGAAGAGGATCAGCGAGACGATCAGAACGCCAAGGACAAATGCGATTTCTGGCGTCATTCGATCATGTCAGTATTGTAAATCCATCCAGTACTGTATAAAAATACAGATCCTTGTTGGGAGACCTTGAAGTGCAAGCGGCTCTGTGTAACGACGATTATCTGGAAACACTGAATCCGGCACAACGTCAGGCGGCCCAGTACGGCGAATTTGATGGCAAAAAATCGTTCCGCGCTGGCCCGCTGCTCGTAGTTGCAGGTGCGGGTACCGGGAAAACGATGACTCTGGCGCATCGAGTGGCCCATCTCGTCATATCCGGTGTCAGCCCCGAGCGTATCCTGTTGTTGACGTTTACCCGCCGTGCCGCGCAGGAAATGATTCGGCGGGTCGACACTATTGTGCGGCAGGCGCTGCCCGAGGACAGCGCAGTGCGACTGCCCGCGGGTGTTTTGCCCTGGTCCGGGACGTTTCATTCGGTCGCGAACCGGTTATTACGACGCTACTCGGCCAATCTCGGCCTGGATTCCGGGTTCTCGATATTGGATCGTGGCGATGCCGCCGACGTCATTGATGTAGTGCGGCATGAGCTCGCTTTGTCCAAAAAATCGCGGCGTTTCCCGAAGAAAGACACCTGTCTCGCGATTTATTCGCGCTGTGTCAACACACAGAAGCAGATCGGCGAGATCCTGCGCGATTCGTATCCGTGGTGCGCGGACTGGGAGTCCGAACTGCGCGAGTTGTTCAGGCACTATGTCGTCCGCAAACAGCAAAGCCAGGCACTCGATTATGACGACCTGTTACTTTACTGGACGCATCTTGTCGCCGATGCCGAGTTCGCCGAAGAAATCGGCTCCTGGTTTGATCATGTCCTCGTTGACGAATACCAGGACACCAACCTGGTCCAGGCGCAGATTTTGCGGGCATTGAAGCCGGACGGCGCCGGGGTGACCGTAGTCGGGGACGATGCGCAGTCTATTTATTCATTCCGGGCGGCCGACGTTGAAAACATCCTCGGTTTTCCGGACCAGTTTATGCCGACGGCACAGGTCATCTCGCTCGAGGAAAATTACCGCTCCACCCAGCCCATTCTGGACTCCGCAAATTGCCTGATCGCAGAAAGCGAGCGGCAGTATCGCAAGAATCTTTTTTCGGGACGCAAAGACGGCGCGCCACCTGGTTACGTCACTGTCGAAGACGGCGACGCCGAAGCCGAATTCGTGGTGCTGAAGATACTCGAGAATCGTGAGACCGGGATGCAACTGATGGATCAGGCAGTGTTGTTCCGAAGTTCACACCACAGCGACAGGCTCGAGCTGGAACTGGTGCGCCGCAATATTCCGTATGTGAAATACGGTGGCCTGAAGTTCCTGGAGGCCGGTCACGTGAAGGATTTGCTGTCAGTCCTCAAGTGGGCAGAGAATCCGAAGAACGAAATCGCTGCATTTCGTGTCCTGAAATTGTTGCCCGGCATGGGCCCGGCAAATGCGGCACGGTGTTTCGAATACCTGGCCGTCGCGAATTATGCGTTCTCGGCACTGCTAGATTTCCAACCTCCCCTGGCCGCGGCACCGGGCTGGGAAGAATTAAGCAAACTGTTGGTAGCGCTGTCGGGCACTGCGTCCGACGAGGGTGGCTGGCAGGGACAACTTACGCAGGCGCGACACTGGTATCAGCCACATCTCGAGCGCCTCTATGACGGACTCGATACGCGCGAGGCCGATCTCGAGCAGCTCGAGCAAATTTCGGCGCGTTATCCGTCACGTGAGCGGTTCCTGACCGAGCTGACACTTGATCCGCCGGCCGCCGCCGGTGATATGGCCGGCGAGCCGTACCTCGACGAAGACTACCTGGTGTTATCCACGGTTCACTCGGCGAAGGGCCAGGAATGGGAGGCGGTCTACGTGCTCAACGTTGCCGATGGCAATTTTCCGAACGAATTCGCGACAGGTAAGCCCGAGATGGTCGAGGAGGAGCGCCGCTTGCTCTACGTCGCATTAACGCGAGCAAAGCAATCGCTGTCGCTGATCGCGCCACTAAAATATCATGTGACGCAGCAACGCCGCGATGGCGACAAACATGTTTACGGTGCGCGAAGTCGATTTATAACGGACGCGTTATTGGCAACGATGCACCGGAGCTTTCATGGCCGCGCGGAATCGGCTCCGGGCCGCCTTGGGCCGCGCACAAACAAGCACATCGATGTCGCCGCCCGGGTACGGGAAATGTGGTGACACGGCGGCCGTGGCGTCTCAATTTTCAACTATCCTGATGTCTTCAACTCCGCCATGCTTGTTCGACAGGCAATAGACCTTGGCAGAATTGCCATCACCCAGCATCGTCGTTGCACGAACAACGTATCCCTCGGCCTTCTTTTCGACCGCATAGGCGGACACTGACTGTGCCGAAAACCGGTCATCAATCGCTTGCACGCAATTCCGCTTTGCGATCTCGCTCGTCTCGTCACCCTGGGGGCTGATTGATTCCCACTTGACGAATGCGTAGATGCACGCGAGAAGAATGATAACCTTGACTAGATTACCCATGATCCCGCCATTTTACGTCAATCAGCTTATATGGTCAGACTGTTATCCAGCATCGTAGCGCTTGTCGGCGCAATTCTGGTTGGCTGGAATGCCATGGAGATCTATTACCTGGCAACCGGACGAGTGCAGCCGGATTTCGAGCAACCGCCGATGGGCGTTGTCGTGGTACTCCTGATTATCGGTCTTGTGTTGCTTGGCATCGGTTTCCTCGGTAGCCGGAAACCGCGCAAGGACAGGTGGGATATCTAGGCGTTCACATTTGGCACAGTTCGGCGTGACGCCGGACCCAACAACGAATCCAATAAAAAGGCGGTGGCACCGGGCCACCGCCAAGCACAACGAAACAAACAGCATAAGGGAAATAAGTTTGTTCGCGTTTAACTGTTATTTGTTTGATGCCCGGCGTTCAAAAAAGGTTGCGTCAAATTTGGAATAATGAACTCTATATTCCAAAATATGAGTTACACGAGCAACGAATCGTCGGGAGGCAGAAATGGCGGCAGGAATTGACGTGCGCGACCACGTATCGGATGAGGAATGGCAGGTCCGGGTAGACCTGGCCGCGTGCTACCGACTGATCGCGATGCACGGCTGGGACGACCTCGTCTTCACGCACGTATCCGCTCGGGTACCGGGTCCGGATGAACACTTTTTGATTAATGCCTACGGGCTGTTGTTCGAGGAAATGACCGCGAGCAGCCTGGTCAAAGTCGATCTTGAGGGCGAAAAGGTCCTCGATTCGCCACATATGGTCAATCCGGCAGGATTCGTGATTCACAGCGCCGTGCACGAGGCCAGGCACGATGTCGGCTGCGTGCTGCACACGCATACGCGGGCGGGCATTGCGGTGTCGGCGCAAAAAGACGGCTTACTGCCGATATCGCAGACGTCGCTGTTCCCGTACGCCACACTCGGGTATCACGATTACGAGGGGGTGGCGCTCAACGACGACGAGAAGCCACGGCTCGTTGCCGATCTTGGCAGCAACAATGCCTTGATGCTCAGAAACCATGGCTTGCTGACGACAGGCGCCAGCATCGCCGACGCATTCCTGTTGATGTACGTATTTGAAACGGCGTGCCAGATACAGGTCATGGCGCAATCAAGCGGCGGTGAACTGGTGCAGGTTCCGCAGCCGATTGTCGCCGGCATCACGGCACAGGCCGATGCGGTGACGAGGGGGCTGGGCGGCCAGTTGATCTGGCCCGGACTGCTACGCAAGCTCGACCGGACCGACAGTTCGTTTCGCGACTAGCGGCTTAAGACAGGAACATCTCGTACGCCGGATTGCGGCTCTCTTCCCAGTGCGGGTAGCCCAGATCGGCCAGGTGGGCTTCAAGTTCGTCGGTCTCGCTTGCGGGTACGTCAATGCCAGCGAGTATGCGGCCATAGTCTGAGCCGTGGTTCCGGTAGTGGAACAGGCTGATATTCCATTGCGTGCCGATCGCGTGCAGGAAATCGAGTAACGCGCCCGGGCGCTCGGGAAACTCGAACCGGAACAACCGCTCGTTCGCGATACCGGTCGACGGCCCGCCTACCATGTGCCGGACGTGCAGCTTCGCCATTTCGTTGTCGCTGAGGTCTGCGACGGGGTAGCCCGAATTCCGGAGCTTCTTGATCAGTTGGTGCTGTTCGTCAAGGCCCTCGGACAGCTGAATGCCGACAAAGATATGCGCTTTCTTTTTGTCGCTGTAGCGGTAATTGAATTCCGTGATGCCGCGGCGGCCAAGCGTCTCGCAGAACTTGCGGAAGCTGCCAGGTTCCTCGGGAATTTCGACGGCGACGAGCATCTCGGTATGCTCACCGATCGCGGCTCGTTCGGCGATATGCCTAAGGCGATCAAAATTCACATTTGCGCCGCAGTTTATTGTGACGAGAGACTGCCCCACGACGTCATTAGCGGCAACATACTTCTTCATGCCAGCGACGCTCAGCCCGCCGGCCGGCTCGACAATCGAGCGGGTGTCTTCGAAGATGTCGCGTATGCCTGCACATATCTCATCGGTATCTACCGTGATGATTTCGTCAACATGCTGCTGACAGAGGCGAAATGTCTCGTCGCCGACACGCCGTACGGCGACGCCATCGGCGAAAATGCCGACGTGATCGAGCGTTACCGGTTCGCCTGCGGCCAGCGAATCCCGCATCGCCGCGGAATCATCGGGCTCGACGCCGACAATCCGGATGTCCGGCTGCTTCGCTTTGATATACGCGGCGATGCCGGCGATCAGCCCGCCACCACCGATCGGGACAAATACCGCGTCGATGTCCTCACCCGCTTGCTGCAGAATCTCGGCGCCGATAGTTCCCTGGCCTGCGATGACAAGCGGATCGTCGAAAGGATGAATGAAGATCAGGCCCTGTTCCTTCTCCAGCCGGCGCGCGTGGGCGTAGGCGTCATCGTAATTGTCGCCGTGCAACACCACTTCACCCGCCTGTGATCTGACGGCCGCTACCTTGATTGAGGGTGTCGTCAGCGGCATCACAATAACGGCACGGATTCCCTGCTTCTGTGCGGCGAGCGCAACGCCCTGCGCGTGATTGCCGGCGGAGCTGCAGATGACGCCATTTGCGAGCTCGTCTGCTGCGAGCGACGCAAGCTTGTTGTAGGCGCCGCGTAACTTGAACGAGAAGACGGGCTGGAGGTCCTCGCGCTTGAGCCAGACACGGTTGTCTAGCCGCGCAGACAGGTTCTGCGCGAGCTCGAGGGGCGACCTGATCGCAACGTCATAAACGCGCGCAGCGTCGACCTCTTTTACATAGTCAGTCATTGTGTGTCCGGAGCGGTGCTTCAGGGCCGGTTATCGCACACCCGGGGATACCTCGCAAATTTGGCAATTGCCGCTATTCCCTCGCATACTGCCGCACTCGAGCAACGGGAATCCCATTTTGAAGAAGTTACTCATTGCTAACGCGCGGCTTATCAACGAAGGGGAGATTCGTGACGCGGATGTCCTTATCGCCGGCGAGCGCATAGAGCAAATCGGTAGCGGCATCGCCGTGGATGAGGGTGTTGCGGTGATCGACGCCGATGGCAGCTACCTGATGCCCGGGATGATTGATGACCAGGTTCACTTTCGTGAACCCGGCCTGACGCACAAAGGCGACCTGGCTACGGAATCGGCAGCGGCCGCCGCGGGCGGCATTACGAGTTTCATGGACATGCCGAACGTGAATCCACAGACGACGACTCGCGAGGCACTTGCTGACAAGTACCGTGTCGCCATCGATCGCTGTACGGCGAATTACGGGTTCTACTTCGGCGCGACCAACCACAACATCGACGAGATTCGTCGACTGCAGTTGGACGAAGCATGCGGCATAAAGGCGTTCATGGGCGCGTCTACGGGTGACATGCTCGTTGACGATCCGGAGGTGCTCGATCAGATATTCGAGCATGCGCCACTAATGGTCGTGACGCATTGCGAGCACTCGCCCACCATCTGGGAGAACGAGGCGGCGGCAAAAGAGGAGTTCGGTGAGGATGTGCCCATGTCGGAGCATCCAAAAATCCGTTCGGCGAATGCCTGCCTGACGTCATCAAGTTTCGCGATCGAGCTCGCGACAACTCACGATGCCCTGTTGCATGTTCTGCACTTGACAACGGCGATCGAGATGGATCTTTTTAAAGCCGCCCACCGGTCCGAAAAGAGGATCACCGCCGAAGTCTGCGTGCATCATCTCTGGTTCGATGAGTCCCGTTACGAGGAGCTGGGGACACGGATCAAATGTAATCCCGCGATCAAGACCGCGGATGACCGCAAGGCGCTGATCAGTGCTGTCAATGACGGGCGCATCGACATCATCGCCACCGACCACGCACCGCATACCGGCGACGAGAAAGACAACAGTTATTTCAAGGCGCCGGCCGGACTGCCCCTGGTGCAGCACGCGCTGCCGAGCCTGTTCGATCTCGCGAAACAGGGCAGGATCACACCAGAGCTTATCGTCGAGCGGGCCTGCCATGCACCGGCAGATATCTTCGGTGTCCGTGAGCGCGGCTATGCTCGCGAGGGTTTCTTTGCAGATCTTGTGATCGTAGATCCAAAACGAACCCATACCGTGGACCAGGCCAGCGTGCTGTATAAATGCGGCTGGTCGCCGTTCGAGGGCCACGAATTTTCGGCGACAATCGATACGACAATAATCAACGGCGCGGTTGTTTACCGGGATGGCAATCTGACCAGGCTCGTTGCCGGACAGAGGCTGGAATTCGGCCGAACACGATAGGTGTTTACTTTCCGTTCGATCCCGCTATGCTAGCGCCAAATACAGCATCGGACTGAGTGTCGACGGACGGAGAACGGCCGGCATGAAAGGGAATGAAACCGACTGATACTTCCAATCCGGAGTACTTCCACAAGGTTGTCGACTGTCAGTGGGCCTGTCCGGCGCACACCGACGTTCCCGAATACATTCGGCTGATCGCCCAGGGCCGGTTTAGCGACGCTTACATCGAAAACCGCAAATCGAACGTGTTCCCGGGAATTCTCGGCCGCGTCTGCGATCGTCCCTGCGAGCCCGCGTGCCGGCGCGGTCGGGTAGAAGATCGTCCGGTGGCGATCTGTCGCCTGAAGCGCGTCGCCGCCGATCACCGCGACGATATCACTGAGCGGCTACCGCAGGGCGCCGAGAGCAACGGCAAAAAGGTGGCGCTGATCGGTGCCGGCTGCGCATCACTCACTGTCGCCAACGATCTGCGGCCGTTGGGTTACGCAGTCACGATCTTCGAGGCGCTCGACACCACCGGCGGCCTTATGCGCACCAATATTCCGCAGTTCCGCTTGCCGCCCGAAGTGCTCGACGAAGAGATCGGGTATATCACCGCTATGGGCGTCGATCTCAAGCTCAATCACCGCATCGACAGCATGCGGGAGCTGCTCGACGCCGGATACGACGCAATCTTTGTCGGAACGGGAGCGCCGAAAGGCAAGAACCTGGACGTCCCGGGCCGTTACGACTGCGACAACATTCATATTGGCATTGAATGGCTCGAGTCAGTCGCCTTCGAGCACATCGAGAAGATCGGCAAGCGAGTCCTGATCATCGGCGTGGGCAACACGGCAATGGACTGCTGCCGCACCTCGCTCCGACTGGGTGCGAACGACGTCAAGGTTATGGCGCGCAAACCCCGTGGCTTCTTCAAAGCGTCCGCCTGGGAGCTCGAGGATGCAGAGGAAGAAAACGTCGAGATACTCGTCAATCATTCGCCGAAAAACTTCGTTATCGAAAACGGCAAGCTCGTCGGCATGACGTTCGAACACATGGAGTACAACATCGACGGGAACGGGCGAATAGATCGTGGCGAAGTCGTCGGCGAAAAAGTTATTCCATGCGACGATGTGATTCTCGCAATTGGCCAGGACAATGCATTTCCCTGGATCGAACGTGATATCGGCATCGAGTTCGACAAGTGGGAATGCCCGGTTGTCGACGAACAAACGATGATGTGCACTCGCGATGGCATTTTCTTTGGCGGTGACTCGGCGTTCGGGCCGAAAAACATTATCTGGGCGGTCGCCCACGGCCACGAGGCAGCAATCTCAATGCACAAGTACTGCCAGGGCGAGTCACTCGCGGATCGTTTGCCGATGGGAGTGAACCTCGCCAGCCAGAAGATGGGCATGCATGAATGGAGCTACTCCAACGACTATGATCCGGCGGCGCGGCGATTGATGCCGCATGTCGACCTGAAAGAGCGCTTCAAGAAGATCGATATCGAGGTCGAACTCGGTTTCACCGCAGAGCAGGCGATGCAGGAAGTCGAGCGCTGCCTGAACTGCGATATTCAGACCGTCTTTGCCGCGAAGCTTTGCATCGAGTGTGATGCCTGCATCGACATTTGCCCGGTGAATTGCCTGACGATCACCGACAACGGCGAAGAAGCAGACCTGCGCACGCGCCTTTCTGCGCCGGCAGAGAATGTCGATCAGGCGCTATACGTGTCCGCCGACCTGCCACAAACAAGCCGCGTCATGGTCAAGGACGAAGATCTCTGCGTGCACTGCGGGCTGTGTGCTGAGCGTTGCCCGACCGGGGCATGGGACATGCAGAAGTCGACGGTCCTGATTCCGTACGCGACGGACGAAGCGTCAGACGAACGCGCCCAACCCGCGGCCTGAACAGGATATACCGGTGGCAGCAGTAAACGACGTCGTTATCAAGATCGCCACGGTTAACGGTACCGGATCAGCCAGCGCGAACGGCTTGCTGATGAAGTCCATCTTTCGCATGGGGATTCCGGTCGTCGGCAAAAACTATTTTCCGTCGAATATCCAGGGTCTGCCCACGTGGTACGAAATTCGAGTCACGGGTGATGGGTACCAGTCGCGTTCCGATCGTGTCGACATCATGATAGCGATGAATGCCCAGACCTACGCCAAGGATCTCGCCGACGTGAGATCGGGCGGCTGGCTGCTTTATGACTCGACCTGGCCACGCAACAAGTTACTGCATCGCGACGATGTAACGGTGTTCGGTATCCCGCTCTCGAGGATGTGCAACGAGCATTTCGAGGGTGCTCGTGCCCGCATCCTGATGAAGAACATCGCGTACGTCGGCGCGCTGGCCGCGTTGCTGGATATCGATCTGGACATCATCAAGGGCCAGCTCGAACAGACGTTCGCCGACAAGAAACACCTTATCGACTCCAACATGGAGGCGATCCACCTCGGCTATGACTACGCAACAGAGAACTTCGTTTGTCCGCTTCCGAGCAAAGTGGAGGCGATGGACGCGACGCGGGGCCACATCGTCATCGATGGCAACACGGCCGCCGGCCTTGGGTGCCTGTACGCGGGTGCGACAGTCGGCGCGTGGTACCCGATAACGCCGTCCACCTCATTAATGGATGCGTTTCGCGCCTTTTGCCAGCAGTACCGGGTGGATCCTGAAACGGGCAAGCGCACGTACTGCATCATCCAGGCGGAAGACGAGCTGGCAGCCATCGGCATGGTGCTGGGCGCGAGCTGGAACGGCGCGCGGTCATTCACGCCCACAAGCGGCCCGGGAATATCACTGATGAGCGAGTTCATCGGCTTCGCCTATTATGCTGAGATACCGGCGGTGATTTTCAATGTGCAACGAACGGGTCCCTCCACGGGCATGCCGACGCGCACGCAACAGTCCGACATCATGAGTTGTGCGTTCGCCTCACATGGCGACACCAAGCACGTGCTGTTGTTTCCGGCAGACCCGCAGGAGTGTTTCTACATGGCACAGGCAGCGTTCGATCATGCGGAGCGGCTGCAGACTCCAGTCATGGTGCTTTCGGATCTCGATATCGGCATGAACGACTGGATGGTGCCGGAGTTCGAGTTTGACGAAAGCAAGATACCCGATCGAGGCAAGGTATTGTCCGCTGAAGAAATCGAGGCAATGGAAAAATTCCATCGCTACCTTGACGTCGACGGCGATGGTATTCCGTATCGCACGTTACCTGGAGTGCATCCAAAAGGCGCGTACTTCACACGAGGATCAGGGCATACGAAGTACGGTGCGTATACCGAGGACTCGGTCGCTTACCAGGACGTAGTGGACCGACTGCTGGTCAAATGGGACACGGCCCGGACGATGCTGCCCGAGGCGGAAATTCGCTATTCGAAGTTCAATAAAGCGGCGATCCTGACGGTCGGCAGTGGTCACGGTGCCTGCGTTGAGGCGCTTGACCGGCTGCAGGCGCAAAATATATCTCTGAATTACTGTCGCGCCCGCGCATTTCCGTTTAGCGACGCAGTGCGTGACTTCATCGAAAAGCATGAGGTTGTGTACGTTGTCGAGCAGAATCGTGACGCACAGTTACGCTCATTGCTGATGCTCGATATCGATGCCGATCCTGCGAAGCTGGTGCCACTACTGCACTACAACGGCATGCCGTTGCACCCGGGTTTCGTCGTTGAGAAGGTGCTCGAAGAAATCGCCAAGGGCCGCGCGGCATAGCAAGGTAGCGAAATCATGAGTTACATCGCCAAACCCAGGGTTACCCATCCCAATATGCCGCGCAACAAGCTCGGCCTGACCGCGCGCGATTACGAAGGTACGGTGTCGACACTCTGTGCCGGGTGTGGCCACGACTCTGTCACTGCGGCGATCATACAAGCTGTTTTTGAGCTGAATGTCGAGCCACACATGCTCGCGAAGATGAGCGGCATCGGCTGTTCATCGAAGACCCCGGCCTACTTCGTCAGCCAGTCGCACGGCTTTAATGCCGTACATGGTCGCATGCCGTCCGTGACGACGGGCGCCAATGCTGCCAATCGAGAGTTACTGTACATCGGTGTTTCGGGCGATGGTGATTCGTTATCAATTGGTGCGGGACAGTTCGTTCATGCGATTCGTCGCAATCTGAACATGTGTTACATGATCGAGAACAACGGCGTCTACGGTCTGACGAAGGGCCAGTTCTCGGCATCAGCTGACATCGGTAGCAAGCCGAAGAAGGGTCTGCCAAATCAGCAGGAACCGATTGACCCGGTCAGCACGGCGCTGGCTTTGGGAGCGACCTATATCGCGCGCAGCTTTTCGGGCGACAAGGAACAACTTGTGCCTCTCATCCAGGGTGCGCTGCTGCACGATGGTTTCGCACTCGTTGACGTGATCAGTCCGTGTGTCACGTTCAATGACCACGAGGGCTCGACCAAGAGCTATGCGCACACACGGCAGTTCTACCATCACGTCGTCGACGCCGACTACGTTCCGCCGGCCGAGGAGATTAAAGCCGCGTATCGTGAGGGCTCGGCAATGCCGGTCGAACTTCACGACGGCAGCAAGATCGTGCTGCGCAAGATCGACAAAGACTATGACCCGACCAGCCGGGCAGTGTCGTTTAAATTCCTGCGCGATCGCTTCAATGCCGGCGAGATCACGACCGGGCTGCTGTACATCGATGAATCGCGTAAGGAAATGCACGACCTGATGGGTAATGTCGAGACACCGCTGGCACAGCTGCAGCTGGATACGCTGCATCCGGGCAAAAAAGAACTGGCGAAGATCCTCGCCCGCTACCGCTGAAAAACCCCGGCCTTGCGGCCGGGGCCAGATGCAGAGCGCCGGGCGCCCTACTGCCAGATGCGTTTCCACCAGGGAGTCGGCGCGGGTTCGGGTGCCTGGCCATTCATCCACGGGACCTTGGAGCGAATGTCATCGATGTTCCAGCCGGTCAGGTTGGCGAGCATCTGGGCTTCGCGTTCCTGGCGCTCACGGACAGCCGCCTGGTACGCCGTTGCATCGCAGCTGGTTTCACCCTTCCATGGGTGCCGGATAACATAGCGGCCCTGGTAATTCTGCCGTTCACCGGTTTCCTGGAACACGAGGTCTTCAGGAAAGTGTTCGCGGTCGTAGCGCACATGCAGGCGCGTGACGAAGACGTTTTGCGCCTGCCCCGGCGCTACACGACCCTGCTGTTGATCACCCATCCAGAACACACCCAGTCGACGCAATTCGTCAGCGCTCAAGGGATCGGCAGCACAGGGATCACACCATGCCATGTCCCAGGCGTATTCGAGAAACACGGCGCGCTCGTTTTCCTTCTGCGTTTGTTTCGCGAACATGTCGCGGTAGAAATCGCTGAATTCCGCCTCAACGAACTCAGGTAATTCGGTGTTACTCGGCAACTTGACGGTACGATAGTTGGTTGTCTCAACGCGGCCTGTGCGCGTCAGGGCATAGATGTATAGCTCCTGTTTACCTTGCGCGTTCAGCGTACCAAGACGGATGGGCAACATGAACTTGTTGCTCTCGTACGCGACCTGTAGCGGCCGGAGGTTCGCAAATCCGAGTCGGGACTGCTCTTTGAGATTCACCTTGGCGACAAAGAAACGCATGTCCTGTTTCAGGTAGCTATCGACAACGCGTTGTGCGCCCTTCGGGATACGATAGTCGTTGTCGGTGAGCCAGGTGATCAGGCCGTCGCTCTCTTCGGCTGAGAGAATCAGGATGTCGTATTCGCCGACGGTGTAGCTCGCCTCGATCGTCACGCCGAGCGACTGCGCGGCCTGCTGGCGCCCCATCTTGATTGCCGGAGCGGGGCTGTCCGACGACATCATCTCGTACTGGCGATAACGAACGCACGGGTCTCCATCGTGGTATTCGACGAGCCGCGGTGCGGTATAGGCGTCGAGATGCTCAATCAGGGTGTTGTCGGCAACGTTGATCTGGTCGCGCTCGATGAACGTCGGCACCGGGATGACAACGGCGAAATCCCTGACCTCGCCCTGGAAATCATTGGCCATCGTGATGACGGTTCGATCGCCATCGCGTACGAGGACGACTTGCGAGGCGCGGTTGAAGAGACTGGTGTCCGCGCGGGCGACATAAAAACCACAAAATGCCTGCGCGGTAGTACTGATGGCAATCGTGATCATCGCCGTCAGCGTGGTGACTAATATTCGCATCAGGTTACTCCTTTGATGTGAGCAGGGGGTTTGGCGGCGGGTTGCTCCCACCGATAAAGGTGTCCGGAGAACAGGCGGTCAATCAGTGGCACTGTCGGTGCCAGCATGATCAGCGCGAGAATAGGGCCGTTTGGTTCATAGAAGACGAACTGGATCGTGAAGGCGACTCCGGCAACGAGCGCGCCGTAGAGCGTTCGACCGATACCCGAATTGGGTGATGTCTTGGGATCGGAAATCATGAAAAATGCAAAAATCAGGAGAGCACCGTTCTGCAACTGGTGCAGCGGAATACTCAACGGATCACCGAGCCACATTGCACGCCCGACGAGAAGGGTCGCAAAAGCAGCGGCGAAAGCGATTGTCGTTTCGGCTCGTTTTGCCCGCGTGAGCACCAGGAAGCCAAGGCACGCGAGCGCAAATGCGCTAAGCGTGGCACTGCCCCACTGGCCGGACGACACCCAGGCGTTGTCGCTCGTCAGCATCAGCGCTACGAGGGCTACATTCGCCGGGTTGAATATGTGCTTGCCGCGGGCGCGAATCAGGAATTTACTGCCGACTGCGATTGTCGCGGCCAGCGCCGCCAGGGCGATGTCGTCGGTTCGCAGTAACAACGTCAGGGACAGCGACGTAATCAACGCGCTGAGCGGATCATAACGATCGAGGTTGGCGGCCCGCGTGCCGACAAATTGCGCGAGTTGTGCAGTCAGCAGGATTGCGATTGCGTTCTGCCAGTGAATGCCGAAGTCGAGTGCCAATACGCCGTAACTCAACAGCAGGCTCAGTACGATAACCTGGTAGTAACGCGGGTCCTGGAGTGATTTCAGTACTTTCATGCCCGATACAAACGTCGTCGCCGTCCGATCGGGTTTAACGATGTTCGCTAAATTCTGATCAGGTCCCTGATCGGGCGGGCAGCTGCGCTGTCCGGAAACACCGTGCTGTCTATGAAGGAGTCCGGAATGTCAAGGTGCTCGGCCAGCACGCTCTTGAACAGGCTCCGCGTGTCGGTCGTCGGCATCAGGTCGCGACCTGCATACAAATCGGCTTTGCCGAGCCCCGGCCAGTCGGCCACAACACGACCTCCGTTAACAGCTCCACCGAGCAGTATCGCTGCGGTTGCCGTGCCGTGATCGGTGCCGCGGGTTCCGTTGACGTGCACGGTGCGCCCGAACTCGGTGACGACAACGACGACGGTGCTGGACCAGGCCGGGCCGAGCCCATCGCGCAACGCGGCGAGACCGCCATCGAGACCGGCGAGCCGATTTGCCAGCGCACCAGCCGCGCCGCCCTGGTTGGCGTGCGTGTCCCAGCCCCCCGCCTCGACGACGGCGATACGGGGACCATCGTCTGCCGTCAAAAACCGCGCCGTTGCCTGCATCATCGTGCGGGCCTGCTCAGCGTCGTTACCGCGGTTTCGCATGCGATCCATGCCGCCCTGGTCCGCGGCGATCTCCTGCGATTTGAGGGCTTGTGCCAGGCGCGTCGCAAAGAATTCATCGTCGGCGTACAGATCCTGCAGCCGCTGGATTGTGCTGTCGTCGGCATCGGGAAGCTGCGATGGCGCCCAGCTCGTCACTGAGTTGTCGCCGCGTAACACGAGCGGTGTGTTCTGGGCCATCGCGATGGCAGCTTCATTGCCGAGCGCGCCGCCCAGCGGCGCGAGCGCACGATTCAGCCAGCCATCGCGCAACAGGCCGACTGCCGCGGCGCCGTTTTCGAGTACGTCCTGACCGTCGAAATGGGATCGGTCGCGATACGGGCTTGCTATTGCGTGCACGATCAGCGCCCGATCGTTCTGGTACTCGTCATACACAGCGGCAAGCGACGGATGCAGCCCGAACATGCCGTCGAGCTTGAGAACGCCGTCTTCCTGGCCGGGTGATGGCAGCGCGAGCTCGCCACGAACCCTGCGGTAGTTGCCATCGCCATAAGGTGCGGCGACGGCAAGTCCATCTGCCGCACCGCGTAGTACTACCAGTACGAGCCGCGCATCCGTATTCGCCCTGGCGAACGCGACTCCGGGTAACGCCGAAACCAGCGCACCGGCGCCAGCCGTTCTGAGTATGTCCCTTCTCGTAACCATGCCTATCTCCGCTGGAAGTCGGGTGAAGCGAGCAACAGCGTCATCCCCTGCACCGTGCTTTCGGCTCGCGATACCGCTTTACGCGTGGAAGATTGCAAGGCAGGGCCCAGAACTGCAGCGCCAAGCTCGACCGGGTTGGCTCGAGAGCCGACGACACGCGCGACCGTGTTGCACCACTCGACGCGCTTGTACAGCGCATCGGCGCCGCCCCACTGCTCGGCGGTATCAGGCCAGCCCTCGGGTGAGCCGGGTCGATAGGGTGTCTGCCCCATCAGGTCGAGAGCGCCGACGACAAATCGCCTGTCATCCGGAACGTGGTCGAAGGCGCGAAACGTCGAAATCACCAAGTCGTGTGGTGTCTTGTACTTGGCGTAGGTGTTCACCCATGGTTCGTCGGCCGTGACGAGCGCGGCATAGACGGCGCCAAGATCGCCGCCGGTTTCGAGAAACGTACCTGCGAGTTCGTCGACCAGCCGCGCCGGTGGATCGTCAGCGACGAAATGACGTGCAAGTTTGGCAGCAATGAAGCGAGCTGTTGACGGATGTGTCGCAAGGTCGTGTAACACAGCTTCACCCTGTTTGACGCCTGCCTGCGAATAGCGCCTGCCGACGACCTCATGGGTGCCGGGTTCATGGATGATTTCGCGGAACTCGAATTCGCCGGGTTCGCCATCGGCGAAGCGGCCATTGTCATTGGCACCGCCGATCGACCAGCCGGTGATCACCTTCGCAAACGTTGTGACATCCTCCTGCGTGTAGCCGCCAGCAACGCCGAGCGTGTGCAGCTCGAGGATTTCACGGGCGAGGTTTTCGTTGAGTCCGACGTTGCGGTCGCGACGCCGGTTGGCGCGCCGACCGAGCGTCGAGCCAGGCCCGATCGAACGCTGATTGTCGAGGTAGACGATCATCGCCGGGTGCTGTTCGACAGCGATCAGCAGGTCTGCAAACCTGCCCGTGATGTTCGGACGAATAGCCTCGTTTTCGAACAAACCCGCGATGGCCGGAATCGGTTGTTTGTCGGCCGAGATCGCAAAGTGGTTAGCCCAGAAATGCACCAGGCGCTCGTGGAACGGGAAATCCGTTGAAGCGGCGTTTCGATATCGAGCCTGCGTCTGTTCAATGTAATGCTCACGAACCGTGCGACCGTATTTTTTGACGATATCCGGTGCCGGTTCATCGTCCGAAGATTGTCGCTGGTCGCGCCGCTCGCGTCGCAGCTCGCCTACCTCGACGAGCACGCTGGCGGTGTCCGGCAGGCGCCGCAGGTCTGCGGACAGGCGCGATGGTCCCTGCAACTGGTCGAGCAGCCAGCGCTGCGGATCATGGTCTACAACGTCAAGTTCCCCGGTCCTGGCGCCCAGGCCAAAGCGATTGGCAGCGATTACGGCTTTGATGTTCATGCAGGCCTCGTCCGTGGCGACTACTATGGAATAAAAACGTGGTACCTGGCTATTGGTTGACCGGCGCGGGCGCCTGTATGACAGCCAATTCCGCCGTTCTGCGCCTGCCGTGCTACAGGTCAGGATTAACAGTCAATAAAAACAAGGAATTACGATATGCATCCAAACGGCTCACGGCAGCCATCTATAGGCTGAGAACTGCCAAACGGCAGCAAAAATCGTAATGGAGACAAGCTAGTGGAAGACGAGATCATACCCGTAGTACTGTTTTTAGGGCTCACCATCGTGTTTGGCCTGTTTTTCTGGTTTCGGTATCGGATGCGCAGTGATATGCAGCAGACGATACGAGCAGCCATCGAGAAGGGGCAGGACCTCAGCCCCGAGATCATCGACCGCATGGGCCGGCCGGCGCCGGCAAAAGACCGTGACCTGCGGTGGGCCATCATCGCTGTGGCAGTCTCGGTCGCACTCGCAATATTCGGTGCGGTGATTCCGGAGGATTCCAATGATGCACAACAGGTGTTCATGGGCATCGCGGCATTTCCGTTCTGCATTGGGATGGCGTACTTCATTCTGAATCGATACACCGGACGCGACTGATTTCAGCGACTACCGTCAATCCGGATAGCGAGGATCACTATCTCGTCGCGCGGGCCGTGTCCGGGCAGGACACGGCCGCGTTTGGCGAGCTGATCCGGCGCCATCAATCGCAGGTACGGAATTTCCTGCGCAGGTTGACGGGCGACCTGTCGCTCGCAGATGACCTGGCACAGGATTGCTTCCTGCACGCCTGGGACAAGCTGCGGACATTTACGGGCCGCGGTTCGTTCATCGGTTGGTTGCTGAAGGTGGCTTACACGACGTTCCTGCAGTCAAAGCGTCGCTCAAAGCGATATGCAGAGATTCTGGACGAAATAGGACATGTCGCAGAGACAGAGCACAGGAGTTTGAGCAATAATTCAGACGAGGTCACTGATCTGGACAAGCTCCTGGCCGTATTATCGGAGGACGAGCGCGCGGTGATGATCATGTCATACGCTTGCGGGCTCTCGCATCGGGAAATCGGCGAGGCGACAGGACAACCCGTTGGTACCATCAAGTCCGTGATTCATCGCGGCAAGGAAAAGATCAGGACGAGTTTTGACATCAAAGATCATCAACATGGCTGAGAAATTCAAAGACGCAGAAGACCGCTTGCTCGACACGCTGTTTGCATCTGAGTCGATCGACGACGATGGGTTCAGTGATCGCATCGTGAGTCGCATACGGCGACAAATGTGGATTCGCCGGCTCACTTTGCCGGTGGCCATACTGGTAGGTGGCGCAATTGCACTGAAACCTGCCACGCAGGTGCTGAACGTTGGTGCCAAGCTGCTAGAGGCGATGCCGCAGGAAATCCTGGCGATGCCTGAGGTCACGCTGCCGCAGCTACCGATAATTCTGCTCGGCGTTACATTGCTGGCGATTGGCGCGCTGACCGCGCGCATGCTCGAAGAATAAATCGGCACAAGCGAATGCGTTGTCACGGGCACGGGGCTCGGTTACATTGCATGCATGACGCTTCGCGACCAGGTTGAACAACTCCTGCCCGACTGGGAACGCTGGTATCCCAGCCTGTTCGATGCTGCAAGTGACCTGGGCCTGATCAAGGCCGAGGTCTGCGATCCCAACTCATTACTGTTAACGCGACGTCACGCCAAAGTTCGTCAACGCGCTGAAGATGCCCACCGCGAAAAGTGGGGCGGCAAGGCGCAAGACTAATTTCACTTGTTGTTATCGCCAGGACCCCGCCATGCTAGCCGCTGACGCACCTGCCTCACCGACCATCGATCTCGACACCATACGCTGCCAGTTTCCGGCGCTTGCAGACACTGACAATGGCGTAGCGCGGATCTATTTTGATAATCCGGCAGGCACCCAGGTGCCGCAGCAGGTCGCTGATAGCACAACGGACTGTTTGTTACATGCCAACGCAAACTACGGCGGTTACTTCCGGACGTCCCTGCGTGCAACTGCCATTGTAGAAGAGTCGCGTGCGGCGATGGCCGACTTCCTTAACGCGCCGTCACCGGACGAGATCATCTTTGGTCAAAGCATGACGAGCCTGACGATGCACGTATCGCGGTCTATCGGACAGCATTTCCAGGCGGGTGACGAGATTATTGTTTCGCAGATGGATCACGATGCAAACATCGCCCCGTGGCTTCTAATGGCTCGCGATCACGAGCTTAAGGTGCGTTGGTTACCTTTTAACACCGAAAGCTACGAGTTTGAGCTTGAGACGCTTGATAGCCTTCTGAACGACAGCACAAAGCTTGTGTGTATCGGCGGGGCCAGCAACCTGACGGGCACGATTAATGACGTTGATACAATCTGTGCAAAGGCGCGGGAAGCGGGCGCATGGACTTTCATTGATGCGGTACAGTCCGCGCCGCACGTTGTCACCGACGTGCAGGCGATTGGCTGTGACTTCCTCGCGTGCTCGGCCTACAAGTTCTTCGGCCCGCACCAGGGAATACTATGGGGTCGCCGGGATGTTCTCGAGCGGCTCGAGCCGTACCGCGTGCGCCCGGCGCCCGAGCTTATTCCGGGATGCTTTGAGACGGGGACCCTGAATCATGAAGGCATGGCGGGCACGACGGCCGCCGTTGATTACTTCGCGTGGATCGGTGAGACCCTGGCTGGTTGTGAGGCGACCGACGACGATCATAGCGCCCGAACGCAACATGTTCATGCAGCGATGCATTACTTCTTCGCACACGAGAAGATCCTTGCGGCGCGACTCGTGGAGGGGCTCCAGAGTCTGCGGGGCGTCATCATTCGCGGCATCACCGATCCCGACGCGATGGATCGGCGCGTTTCAACCGTGTCCTTTACCCATGACAAGGCCACGCCGGACTCCATCGCAGAAGCATTGGCAGCGAGAAACATATTTGTCTGGAATGGCCACAACTACGCGCTCGAGGTGGCTAAGGCACTCGGGATTCTCGAGTCGGGCGCGACAGTCAGAGTCGGTGCCGTGCATTACAACTCGGCGGAGGAAGTCGACAGCCTGTTGAATGCGCTGGAGGATATCCTCAACTGACAAGACCGGGGCTGGCCGCGTTGTCACGGTCCTGGGTTATACTCCCTGTAACCGACGCAAAGTCGGGAAAATCAAAAATAAACTGGGGATTAGCAATGAAGAAAACGAAAGTGACGTTCGCGTCGGCGCTGCTGTGCATGGGTTCCGGCGGCGTCTTTGCCGACTCGCACGAGGCAGCACCGGAACTGCCGAATATAGTGCCAGTGGAGACCTGGACCTGTAATTTCCAGGACGGCAAGACGATGGCCGACCTGGACAAGGCTGCCGCGGCCTGGAACGAGTGGATGGATGACGAGGACATCGGCTCCTACTTCGCGGCGATCGTGACACCCAACTATTTCGGCGAGGTGATGTTCGACGTCGGTTGGCTCGGCGCATGGAAGGACGGCAACGCGATGGGCACCGGTACCGACCTGTGGGTTAATGAAGGCGGCGACGTGGGTGCCCAGTTCAACGAGGTCTGTAACTGGGAATCGCACACGGGCTATGCGTCGATGAACATCCGGCGGCCTGGCGCTGACGAGGAAGACGATAAGACGTTTGTCCTGAGTTTTTCGAATTGTTCGATAAAAGACGGAAAGTCATTCGATGATGTGATGGTGGGCATGAACGCCTGGAAGGAGCATCAGGACGCGAACGGATTCCAGGCGAGCACCTGGATGATGTTCCCGATCTACGGCGAGTCCAACAGTGAATACAGCTTCAAGCTTCTTGAGGGACATGACAATCACGCCGCATTCGGCGCCGACTTCGAGCTCATGGGCAACGGCGGTCACTGGGTGAAGAGCAACGAGATCTTCGAAGATCTGCTCGACTGTGATATCGCACGTGTCTATGACGCAAGGACCGTTCGGGACTGGGCCGAGGAGGATGACGGCTAGGCAGGGACCCTCTCTTCGCCAAAACGGGAAAGGCCGCTCTTCGAGCGGCCCCTCTCTCAACAGGAAAGGCCGCTCTTCGAGCGGCCTTTCGTGAGATTAGTATCAGTAAACCTGGTCAGAGGATTTGGGAAGGTTGCTCCAACATCCAATCAAGACCCAACGGTTGTCCTGACACCCTTGATATCCCACTAGACATGGATCACCTCCTTTAAAGTAGTTTGCCCGCGCGCAGTATCTCCTGAAATCCCCGTCTTGCCAAGTGAAATACCTCACAAAAACAACAGTATAAATAGATATTCTTATGCGCTATCATAAGCTGCTCGGTCAGCGAAACTGGGCATTTCAGACGCAATAAGAACATGGGGTAACCATGAGCGACGCAGGGGCCGATACGAATATCGGCCATTCCACAATGCTGCCGGCCGGGCCGGTGACGGGTGCAGAGCGCTTCGTCAGTATCGACATACTGCGTGGTGTCGCGATCCTCGGCATTCTCGTGATGAACATCTACGCATTTGCGATGCCGTTTGCCGCTTACGGCAATCCCCTGGTGATGGGTGGAACCGAGCCACACAACCTGGGCACCTGGTTCTTTACACACTTTTTCTTTGACCAGAAGTTCCTGAGCATTTTTGCGATGCTGTTCGGCGCTGGCCTGGTATTGATGAGCAGCCGCGCAGAGCAGCGCGGCGCAAGACCCGCTCGAATCTATTATCGACGCCAGTTCTGGTTACTGGTCATCGGCGCAATTCATGCGTACCTGATCTGGGTGGGGGATATCCTGTTCGCTTATGCCGCCATGGGGATGATCGCGTATCTATTCCGCAAGCGTACTGTTCGTACACTGGTTATTGTCGGTGTCGTGCTTATTGCGATCACCACGGCGATGGGCTACGGCTTCTCGTTCTATGTGGAATCCATGCGCGAGGAGGCTAACGAATACGCGGAGCTGGTCGCGGCGGGTCAGGAACTCGATGAAGAGCAACAGGCGACACTGGATCAATGGAATGTCACCCGACCGATGATGGCGGCGACACCTGAGGACATGCAAAAAGACATCGATGCCCATACAGGCAGCTATATCCAGGTAGTCAATCATCGTGCGCCAATTGTCGTCGGCATGCAGCAAGGCGCTTTGTTTTTCTTTGGCTGGCGCATCCTGGGCCTGATGCTGATCGGCATGGCGCTGATGAAATCGGGCATCGTCACATGCGAGAGGTCGGCGGATTTTTATCGCAAGATGATGCTGGGTGGTTATATTGTCGGCCTGCCGCTGACGGTATACAGCGGCCTGGACCTGTACGCTCATGAGTTCGAGCCGGTATACGTGTTGCGGTACGGTGCTTATGCGAATGCACTCGGCAGTATCGTCGTAGCCCTGGGACACATCGGGATGGTCATGCTGATCGTAAAAACCGGGTACCTGCAGCGGCTGATGCAGCGTTTTGGCGCGGCGGGCCGAATGGCATTGACCAATTACCTGCTGCATTCGGTCATCCTGACCACGGTTTTCTATGGCTACGGCCTGGGGCTGTACGGCCAGATTCCGCGGTTCGCACAGATGGGGTTTGTGATTGCCGTGATAGCCCTGCAGCTCTACCTGAGCCCGTGGTGGTTGGCCCGTTATCGGTTTGGGCCGGTCGAATGGCTTTGGCGATCAATAACTTACTGGAAAATGCAGCCAATGCGCCAGGAGCAGGAATCGACCATTACCCGATGATTCTCGCCGCGCTTGGCGTGTATACTCGGGTTCTTGCCGGTCCTGCGGCAACTGCATCGCAATAACGACAACGACAAGTGAGACCAGAATGGCAATCGCAGATCTTAAGAACGTACTGAAAATTTTTGGTGGCTCGGATTGTAGCGAGGAAGAGCGACACGACCTGTTCAAGGAAGTCCTCGTGATGACCCTGGCCAGGGCGGCTGATGCGGACATCAACATTCAGACGGTCGAGGTCGACCGTATCCAGGAGATCATCAAGGACCACACCGGTGAAGAAGTCAGTGCGGCCGACATCCGGGTGGCGGCCCGGGCCGAGCTTTACGCGGAGGCGACACTGCGTAAATATCTTGCCAGTGTGCGGAAGAAGATGGCTGCCCAAGATCGGGTGGTTACCGTTCACGCACTAAAAGATGTGTTTCGCAGTGACAGCAGCGTCAGTGCACTCGAAGTGGATTTCTTTAACGGCGTCGTCGAAGCGTTGCAGGTTTCCCCGGCTGAAATTGCGGGATTGGTAGCCGGAAACGTCGACTAGCTGCGCCGCCTGCGAACGGCTGCAGCGACACCGGCGGTCAACGCACGCAGGTAGCGTGTGGATAGCGTATTGCCCACCTCTCGGTAAACGACGAACAATCCCGACGCGATGATTATCGTCGCGCCGATGATCACCCAGCGATCCGGTATCTCATCCCAGATCAGGTAGCCTGCGAGGGCGCCACCAACCAGTGCGGTGTATTCGAAGGGTGCGAGTAACGCCGGTGCAGCGCGCCGATAGCCACCGATGATGCCAATCCAGGCGACAACTGAGCAGCTGCCGGCGAGCAGAAACAGTAGCCAGCCA
>Ga0224508_10000231_pt1 | contig 57417 bp, 59 predicted proteins | sample SF_Jan12_sed_USG_4_FD_170157 | JGI IMG/M metagenome (GOLD analysis project Ga0224508, IMG submission 170157) | Sediment microbial communities from San Francisco Bay, California, United States - SF_Jan12_sed_USGS_21 | ecosystem: Environmental > Aquatic > Marine > Sediment | place: USA... | reverse complement strand
GCAGAGAACGCCCGAAAACAGTCCCCTTTCCGGTTTTAATTAGAGTTGGCGCTGAGCGCCGCGAGCCCCACAGTATAAATTACGAGCGAATATCTCGCATCCGTTGCTTTCGTAACCAAACGCGCTGGCGCGCGTTCAATTCCTGCGGGAATTCAGCTGGATGGCGCCGTCGTTGCGGTAAGTCACGGGAGGCGCAAGCGGAATATCGACGCCCAGCTCACCCGTCAGTACGTAGGGAATCTCGCCACGCGCACCGTCTCGAACAATAGACAATAGCTGCGGTGCGGTCGTCAGCAGGTCAAGCTCAACGCTGATGGCAAACTCCGTGTCGCCGCCTGCAGGCACAGCGATATCACTGGTCGTCTTGCCGCTCGCGAAGCGCTGCCCGTCGAGACGCACGTCATAGCTGACATGATTGACGGGCAATGCGAATGGGTTCGGATTGTGGACACTGAAGGACAGCAGAAAGGTCTGGTTCTTGAAACCCAGCCCCATGACCTGAACGCCCTGGAGTTTCACTTCAGGCGTGCTAATGAGGTTCTCGGGAAGCGACGCGCAGGCACTCAGCCCGAACAACGCGACTACCAGTCCCGCGGTCACTCGTCGTCTACTTTGTCTCTCCACCTAACTCTCCCCAGCGTGCGGAGATGAGTTGCCATTCATCTCCGTCCTTCTCCAGCTCAAACTCGAAACGATAGGCATCCGCACTAAACCCGAATGCGCCATCGTTCGTACCGGCCATCCCAATGGTCAGGTCGATCAGCCCGGCCGTATCGTCATATATCGTGATCTCGTCGATCTTGGGTAGCAACGCTACTTTGTGTTGCCTCAGGAAATAGACGCGCAGCAGGTTCTCAATGTCACTGTCCTTGTTGCCGCGCGCGTCAACATAGGACGATGAGACCATGCCCATGAGCTCGCGCCGCTCCTTACTCTCGGCAGCTGCCACTCCCGCGGCTACCCACGCACGGAGCTCTTCTTCGGGCTCCGAGGCCGGCTCGCCACAGGCCACCAGCATCACCAGGGCAACGGTAACTGTGCACAGTGTTCGCGTGAGCCGAATCATCATCTGCTAAAGTCTAAGACAACTCCCGGCCTCAAATGGTCGAATCCGTCCAAATTGTGACCCGGGTCGCACTTTGGTCTGCAATGACTCAGCCAAGAGCACAACGATGACCGTAAAACTGCTAAGCGAAAGCATGGGTGCCACGATGACCGATGACGACCAGGCGCGCATCGAGTCCATCCTGTCCTTCTGGTTCAAGGAGCAGGAGCTGTCAGCACCGCAGATCGACCGGCGGATGGACATCTGGTTCGGTGAAGACGCGGTGTTCGATCAGGAGGTCGAAGAACAGTTTGGCGACGACGTTGCCCGCGCCTGCAAAGGCGAACTGGACCACTGGGCCGTCGAGCCACATGGGCGTCTCGCGCTGATCATTCTCATCGACCAGTTCCGTCGCAACATCTATCGCAATTCGGCCAAGGCCTTTTCGATGGACAAGCTCGCACTGAAGCTCTGTGTCGAAGGCGCGATGGAGAAGAAAGACAAGAGCCTGACGCCGATCCAGCGCGTGTTCTTTTACATGCCGCTGCAGCACGCAGAATCCGCGAAGGTACAGGCAAAGGCGGTTGAGCTTTATAACCGTCTCGCCAAGTCTGTCTCGCCAACCTACCAGGAGACTTTCCTGACGGTCGCGCAGTTTGCCGAACTGCACAAGGACATCATCGACCAGTTCGGTCGCTTCCCGCATCGCAATACGTTGCTGGGCCGTAAAAACACGCCTGAAGAAGACGAGTACCTCGCCGGCGACAGCCCGGACTTCGGACAGGGCGGCTAGGCGGCGAGTATTTCGGCGCGTGACAGCCGATTGAAGCGCCAGCTCAGCAGGATGGATGCCAGGCCCAGGCCCACGATAAACGCCACCCAGATCTGGTTGGCCGGCAAACGGTAGGTAATGGCGGCCAGGTAGCCCAGCGGAAACGCGATCACCCAGTACGAGAAGATGTTGATGGCCATCGGAAACGCCGTGTCCTTGTAGGCACGCAGCGATGCCGCGGCACCGATCTGGATGCCGTCAGCGATCTGGAAAATCGCCGCCACGAACATCAGGCTCATCGCGATGCCGGTTACGACCGGGTCATCGGTATACAAGGTGACGATGACGTCGCGGAAGACCAGCAGGACGATCGCCGACACAGCCATGAAAGCCGCGCACATGCCGATGCCGGCAAAGCCTGCGATACGCGCCTGCAGGGGATGACCCGCACCCAGCATGTGGCCGACCTGCACGGTTGTCGCCGAGCTCAGTGCGAGTGGGATCATGAACATTGCCGATGCATAGCTCAATGCGATCTGGTGCGCGGCAGTAATCTCGGCACCGCGCGTACCCACGAGGATCGAGATCGCAGAAAATAACCCGACCTCGGCCGTGATCGTGATGGATATTGGCACTCCAAGGACAATGATTTCCCGGAACAGCGACGGGCGAAATTGCCCCAGCCGTGTGAATATTTTCAGTCCCTTCAGACGAGGACTCAGGGTCATGTAGAGACCCAGCGCCGCGGCAACGATCCACATCGTAATCGCGCTCGCGTAGCCGCAACCCTCGACACCCATCGCGGGCGCACCGAAATGCCCAAACATCAGGATGTAGTTCAGGACGACATTACAGATGAGCGAGAACACCGACGTGAACATGATCGGGCGCGTATAACCCACGCCCTCGGTTGTAAAACGCAGCGCGAGAAATATAAAAATGCCCGGCGCGCCAAATAACACCGCTCGCGTGTAGTCCAGCGTCAGGTCGCGGAACCCGTCATCGATGCTCATCACCTCGAGCACCGTCTGCATTGCCGACCGTCCGACGACCAACACCAGCACGCCCAGCACGATTCCCAGGTACATGCCGTGCCGGGTGTAGCGGCCGACTTTCCTCGACTGCCCGGCCCCGTACAGGCGAGCGATGATCGGCGAGATGGCCATCAGGATGCCGAGGCAGGCCGTGAAATTGAGCATCCAGACGCTGTTCCCGACCGCAACAGCCGCCAGCGACGACGCACCCAGGCGCCCGGACATCAGGGTGTCGGCAAGACCCATGCCGGCGACGGCAAGGTAGTTGATGATCAGCGGTCCACCGAGGCGCAGAATCGACCTGGACTGGCTCCGCCAGTGTTCGGTGTGTGCTGGCATCGGCGTATCTTAACCTACGGTTAAGTCCTTGAATGGTGTAAAGTTGCGTCGCACTTTAGCTAAGCATATGGAATGGAGGCTTACGTATGTTGCATGACGGACTGGCGATTCGAGTGGCCATTGTCGGCGGATCGCGAATTCCTTTTTGCCGATCGCATTCGCTGTACCGGCACCTCTCTAACCAAGATTTGATGACGGCTGCACTTGACGGCCTCATTAACAAGCTGGACCTCAAGGGACAGACCCTGGGCGAAGTGGCCCTCGGTGCGGTCATCAAGCATTCGAAGGACTGGAACCTGGCGCGCGAGTGCGTCATCGAGTCCGGCCTGAACATACGCACGCCGGCTGTCGACCTGCAGCGCGCCTGCGGCACGAGCATCGAAGCCGCCATTATGATCGCCAACAAGATCGCGCTCGGCCAGATCGAAGCCGGAATCGCAGGCGGCACCGACACGGTTAGTGATGCGCCGATCGTCTTTTCAGAACCCTATCGCCGCATGCTGCTCGACATGCATGCCGCACACTCGATGGGCGACCGGATCAAGCCACTGCTGCGTTTTCGCCCAAGCTTCCTGAAGCCTGAGTTTCCGGGTGTGCAGGAGCCGCGCACGGGCCTGTCCATGGGTGAAAGCACCGAGATCACGGCGAAGGAGTGGGACGTGCAGCGCGAGCACCAGGACCAGCTCGCACTGGCCAGCCACATGAAAGCCGCCGCGGCCTACGACGAAGGCTTTTACGAGGACCTGGTCATACCGTTCGAAGACGTCGAGGAAGACAACAACATCCGTCGCGATACGACCTTCGAAAAACTGTCCACGTTGAAGCCGGTTTTCGATCGCAGCGGCGAAGGGACGATGACGGCCGGCAACAGCACACCACTGACCGACGGAGCCGCCGCCGTGCTGCTCTCCTCGGAAGACTGGGCACGGAAGAAGAACCTGCCCATCCTCGGCTACCTGAGTTTCGTCAAGGCAGCGGCCGTCGACTTTATTGACAGCGAGGGCCTGTTGATGGCCCCTGCGTATGCCGTATCGGACATGCTCAAGCAGGCGAACCTGCGCTTACAGGATTTCGACTTCTACGAGATTCACGAAGCGTTCGCGGCGCAGACCGTAGCTACTCTCAAAGCCTGGCAATCCGAGAAATTCTGTCGAGAGCGCCTGGGACGCAACGAGCCACTGGGTCCGATCGACCTGTCTCTGCTCAACGTCAAGGGTGGCAGCATCGCCATGGGTCATCCGTTCGCGGCAACCGGCGCACGCATCATCGGTACATTGTCGAAGTTGCTCAGCGAGAAAGGTTCGGGACGCGGCCTGATTTCGGTGTGCACAGCGGGCGGCATGGGCGTCTCCGCGATTATCGAAGCCGCTTAAGCGTCGCGTTTGCGGCGGTGCCGTTTCTGTAGCGCGTCGAGTGCCTTTTCCAGGCGCTCGCGCGCCTGCGCCGTCATGCCGCCACGTTTTTGCTCGTCCACTACGAAGGTCTCGATCCTGCCGACGATATCGTCAATATCAGTCTCCGGAAACGGCTCAAATTGCTCGAGATCCGGCGGTGCATTCCGCAGTGCACCGAACAAATTTATCCAGCGCTCACTGTTCTTGCCGACGCCCAGCAAACGGTAGAATTGCGTGCCGGGTTGATCATGGGAGCCCGACGCCAGGCTCATGATCCCGGCGATCAGCGATGCGGGGACCAGGATGAGATCGCGCAGGCCATCGACCAGGAGCTTGCCCTGGAAAACGGCGATATCTCGTATGAGTGTCCAGCGCACACTCGTGCCCTGCGACGTTTCGGGGGATTCGGTCATAGTGGCTCACGCAATAACTACAATAAAGACAAGCAATTATAGCTGCTTCCGCTGGAACGCGGCGGACCTTTCCAGTAGTGTTGGAATCGTTTTGATGGCCTGCCGGAAATATGCCGAACTACCAGCCAACGCCCGACTACGAACACGGATCGCCTGAATTTACAGGCATCCTGCTCGTCAACCTGGGAACCCCGGACGCCCCGACGACGGCGTCTGTCAGGCGTTTCCTGAAACCATTTCTGTCCGATCCGCGTGTCGTGGAGTATCCGCGCCTGCTTTGGTGGCTGATTCTCAACGGCATCATCCTGCGTTTTCGGCCATCACGTTCCGCCAGGGCTTACCGCGAAATCTGGACCGAGGACGGGTCACCATTGATGCTGTACTCGCAGGCCATCGCGAAAGGCGTTCGTGAAAAGCTGGAGAATGATGTGCCAGGCACGTGCCGGGTCGAGCTGGCCATGAGCTACGGCGATCCGTCCATATCTTCGGCAATTGACCGCCTGCAGGCGGCCGGTGCCAGGCGACTACTGGTCCTGCCGCTGTACCCACAATACTCGGGCACCACCACAGCGTCGGTGTTCGACTTTGTGAGCAGGAAGCTGCAAGGGATGCGCTGGATTCCGGAGATGCGCTTCATCAACCAGTACCACGACGAGCGCGGTTACATCGAGGCGCTCGCAGCGAGTATTCGCGAACACTGGCAGCAACAGGGCCGCGGCGATCACCTGCTGTTTTCGTTTCACGGTGTTCCGCAATACACGCTGGCCGGTGGCGACCCCTATCACTGTCAATGCCAGAAGACCGGGCGCCTGGTCGCCGAGGCCCTGGGGCTTGGCGACGACGAATGGACGCTGTCGTTCCAGTCACGTGTCGGCCGGGAGGAGTGGCTGCGCCCGTACACGGACGAGACTGTCGCTGAACTTGCCAGAGAAGGCATCAAGCGACTTGACGTTGCCTGCCCGGGGTTCTCGACAGATTGCCTCGAAACACTCGAGGAAATCGCCATGCAGAATGCCGGGTTTTTTGAAGAAGCGGGCGGCGAATCCTTACACTACATCCCGGCACTCAACGCGCGCGACGACCACATTGCGTTCCTGGGTTCGCTTATCGAACGTCACAGCTCAGGGTGGTCGAATGCAACGACCGATCCCGATGCGCGCGAGCGCGCGGTGGCAGCAGGTGCGGCAAAGTGAGCACGATCGGCCGCTTCCTGGAATTGGGGGTCGCTGCACCCGATATCCTCGAGTCGCTGCATTTCTACAAGACCCTCGGGTTTACCGAACTTGAAACCGCCGACGTGTTTCCGCACAAGTACGCCGTAGTCAGCGACGGCGAACTCAGCATCGGCCTGCACAGCAGGGAATTCGATTCGCCGGCCGTGACCTTCGTGCAGCAGGACCTCGCGAAGCATGCGCGGTCCATGTCGGACCACGGCTACGATTTCGATTACCTGCAACTCGACGAAGACACGTTCAATGAGCTCGGCTTCCGCGACCGCGATAAACATGCCGTAAGCATGGTCGAGGCGCGCACATTTCACATGAGCGAAGAAGCCGAGAACGACTCGGCCTGTGGCAGCTGGTTCGAACTGTCCCTGCCGGTACGGGACACCGTCCGTGCCGCACGCTTCTGGGCGCCGGTGGCGCCGACCCTGCTGGAGATGCGTGAAGAACCCACGGTCCACATGCGCTTCGATGCCACGGGTGTCGCGTTGGGTCTTTCCGAGAGCATCGCTCTCAGCGGACCATCATTGTGTTTTCGCAATCCCGATCGCCAGGGCCTGATGGCGCTCCTGCAGCAGCGCGGTTTCGACTACGAAACCTATCCCGGCTACGAAGGCGCGTACGTTGCGATCACGGCCCCGGAAGGCACGACGCTCTATGTCTTCGAGGAAGATTTTCTCGGCGAGTCCTACGAGGTTGACGAGTCGGGCGATCCGACCGATTTTCCGACCTAGTACTCGGGGAACTCCACCCAGAAAACACCACGGAAGTCCCCGACCTTGAAGCCGGTAGCCTGGTCGTCGGGATAGCTCTCATCAATGCGGGCCGCGATCTCGGGCGACAGGGTTTCGCCATGACAGGTCAGGCACATTGCCTGAACCACGATCGGCTCAACGTAGCCCATGCGGCCGATATCAATCTCCAGGGCGAGGGGCTCGAGTGCCGTCGATCCATCCGCATAGCCGCGAAGAACCGATGCCAGCCAGTCCGGTGTCGCGTTCCTGTGATTGCGCAATTTGTGGCTGCTGCGCCCCATCAGGACACCATCCACCGACAACCTCGCCGAGATGTTGGGCGCCTCGACGCTGCAGGCGCTAATCGCTTCGACCGGTCCGGCCTCCATCCCTGCTACCAGCGCTGTTTTCAGTTCGGCCTTGAACGGCGCCAGTAAAGCGGCACCCTTGGCCTTGTAATCAACGGGCGGCCGCTCGCAAGCCGCACACATCGCCGCAACGATGATCGCGAGCATTAAACGGGTATTCATTGATCGTTCCTACAGAAGTTTGTGGATCAGGCCCTCTGCCCGGCCGAGATATCCGCTGCCGAACAGGTTCAGGTGATTGAGCACATGATACAGCTGATACAGATCACTGCGATCGTGGGAACCCGAAGCCGGCGGCATGCGCTCTGCATAGGCATCGTAGAAAGCCCGCCCAAAGCCGCCGAACAAGCGCGTCATCGCCAGATCGGACTCAGGATCACCGTAGTACACAGCGGGATCGAAAATGACGGGCGCGCCGTCGCAGCTCCCCCAATTACCGCCCCAGAGGTCGCCATGCAACAATGCCGGGCGCGGTTCGTAGTCCTCGAAAAACACTGGCAGGCGCTTCAATAGCTGGGCCCCTTGCGCCTGCAGGGACCCCGAAAAACCGTTCTCCCTCGCCAGTCTCAGCTGGAATCCCAGCCGGTGTTCGCGGAAAAAGTCCACCCAGTTGTCCGACGGGTCGTTACGTTGCGGCGTCAGGCCAATCGTATTGTCGCGGTGCCAGCCGAAGCGCTGCTGCGTTACCTGGTGCAACGCGGCCAGTTGCTCGCCGAATCGCGCTTCGGTGTCACGTGTCGGCCGCTCGAACTCCAGCCATTCGAGCGCGATAAACGCGGTGTCGGACACAATATTACAGCCCTGGACACGAGGCACTCGAACGGCCTGCGCGGCCGCAAGTTCTTCCAGCCCTTCGGCCTCGGCGCTGAACATGTCGAATGAAGTTACAGGTCCCGTTTTCAGGAACAGGTCGCCGACACGCCAGGCGGCACTGATGTCGCCACCGCTGACCGGGAGCGGCGTTTCATCCGCGACGCCGAGTTCCGCCAGAATTGAGGCCCAGTCAGGCATCCGTTTACCACGATATTTCTGTTGCGGTCCGATCATCGGCCCGCCCCGTGTATGGTAACCCCGCTCGTCCGCCGCTTCACTCCTCGGGGCCCACGAACAACAGCTTGCAGCGCAGCTCCACGAGCTTCGCGTAAACCGGTCGACGTTTGAGTTCGGATGACACGATGAGCACATCTGCTGTGATGGTCAGTTGCTCAAGTACGTCACCGACATTGGCTTCGGGCAGGATCTCGAACGCAATCTGCCGCTTTGCATGCTTGGCGATGCGCTTCAATTGACGCGCCAGGCGTGCTGCGGTCTCGTCATCGATTTGCGCGGCACGCCATTGCGTGAAGTCCTGGTGGCGCCCGCTGGCGCGGGAGACCTCGCGAGTGAACGGCAGGCTGGCGGCGCGGCGCCAGCGGTCGTCATGAACAACGAAGGTAATAATTTCGTCGTGCGGGTCCGCCAGGTGTTCTTTCGCGGCACGCCACAGTGCGCGTAGCGGGCTCCTTTCGGTTACCGCGAGAATGATCCGCCGTTTCTCATTTGTCTTCTTCATGGCTTCCGGCGCTCTCCGCAAACTCCCGCCGTTTTGTCGCGTACCGGACCAGCTGATCTTCAACCTTGCGATTGACGGTGCCGAGCGGGAATTCACCGTCATCGTCTCTTTGGCCCGGCACTTCGCCCGTCAGAATAACCAGCGCCTCGTCGAGATATTGCACCGCGTAGATCGAAAACTGCTCCGTATTGACGGCCTCCACGATTTCCTTACGCAGCATCAGGTGCTTGACGTTGTCGCGAGGAATCACGACGCCATGGGTGCCGTCAAGTCCGCGCTCGCGGCACACTTCGAAGTAGCCCTCGATCTTTTCATTAACCCCGCCAACCGCCTGCACGCGTCCCAATTGGTTGATGGAGCCCGTACAGGCAATGCTCTGCCTGATCGGCACTCGAGATATTGACGAAAGCAGCGCACAGAGCTCGGCGACCGACGCGCTATCCCCGTCGACACCGCCATACGATTGCTCGAAGACGATACTGCCGTGCAGCGACAATGGCACCTCCGGTGCGTAGCGTGCCGACAGCGCGGACGACAGGATCATGACGCCTTTGGAGTGAATTGCCCCGCCGAGCTTGGCCTCACGCTCGATGTCCACGACATCGCCGGTCCCGACTCGCGTTGTCGCTGTAATCCGGACAGGATGGCCGAATCGATATTCTCCAAGGTCGATGACAGACAGTCCGTTGACCTGTCCGACACAGCTTCCGGACGTGTCGATCAGCAAGGTGTCACGTTGGATTGCATCGACGATGCGCTGCTGGACGCGGCTGAAGCGGCGCTCGCTCCCTTCGATCGCGGCGGTGATGTCCTCGTTGTCTACACGGCCCGCCTTGCGCTGACGCGCCCAGTATTCGGCCTGTACGAGCAGGTCATCGAGCGACTGAATGTGGGTCGAAAGTCGCTCACTGTCGCCTGCATGCCTGGCGCGCTCCTCAACAACGCGTTGCACTGCTGCTTCACTAAAGGGCAACAGCTCGTGCTCCCGGATGCGATGCGAAATGAGTTGTGCGTATGCATGGACGTTGTCGGTGGAGCGCTCGATATCGTCGTCGAAGTCAGCGGCTATCTTGAAGAGTCCGTTGAACTCCCTGTCGTACCTGCTTAGCAGGTAATACAGCCAGCGCTCGCCGATCATCACAATCTTGACGTCCAACGGCAGTGGTTCGGGCTGCAGCGAAGTCGTGCTTACGAAACCAAGGGTCTCTGCCGGCGACTCGATACGGACCTGCTTTGCGAACAGGCATTGCTTCAGCGCCTCCCAGACGAAGGGTCGGGTCAGTACGCGATGAGCATCGAGCAGCAGATAACCGCCATTCGCCCGCAGCAACGCACCCGCGCGTATCATGCGATAGTCCGTTACGAGCGCGCCCATCTCAGCGCGGTGTTCGACCTTGCCAATCAGGTTGGTGTAGCCCGGATTGGCCTCGTAGACGACCGGCGCCGATGCCCCCACTTCGTTACTGACAACGAGGTTGACTTCGTAGGCCTCGAATACCGACGACGGATCCTGTGCCAGGAACGGCAAAGTGGGTCCGTCCGATTCCCTGAAAGCCTTCGCGTTGTCAATGATGTTCTGCTGCGCGCTGTCGAGGTACGCGAGGACCTCCGGAAGGTCGTCATAATTGCTCTTCAAATCCTCGAGCAGTGCTTTAACGGTATGCGCGGTCACATCCTGGTTCAGCTCGCGCAAGCGCCCGTGATATTTCTTGCGCAGGGCGGGCATGTGCTCAATTCGCTGCTGCAACTCGTCGCTGAGGTGTTTTATCGCCGCGTGGATGCGCTTCCGCTCCTTTTTCGGAAGCTTGTCGAATTCTTCGTCGTCGATGACCTCGCCGTCACGAACAGGCGCCAGCACATATCCCGTCGGCGTCTGTAACACGGTAATCCCGTCGGCAGCCGCCATTTCCTTGAGGCTCTGCCATTGCGTCTGGATTTCCTTCTGTGATTCTTCTTCCAGTGCCTTTAGCTGGTTCTTATAGTCGTCTTCTTCGAACGCCGCGGGAATTGCGAATCGCACTTCCTCGATCAGGTTTTCCATGTCATGGCGAAAGCCCGTGCCCCGGCCCGCCGGCAAGCTCAGAGCGCGCGGTTTTTCAGGGTCGGCAAAATTGTTAACGTAACACCAGTCCGGTGGCGCGCCCTTTTCCCTGGCACGTTCCTTCGCGAGATCTTCTGCCAGCACGTGCCGATGGCTGCCCACGGGCCCCAAGACAAAGACGTTGTAACCGTCGCGATCGACCCGAAACGCGAAGCGTAAGGACTCGATAGCACGCTCCTGGCTGAGCAGGCTCGCTGCTGCAAGTGGGGAGTCGGCCGGGCTGGCCTGGTCTGCAAGTGGCGGGCACACCTTGCGGAGGTGATCCACGGGAACGGCGAGCGCGCGTATCTGGTCCGAGGTAGCAGTCATCGGTGTCCCTCAGCTGACCTGACCCTGTGATCTATACCAGCACAATCCGGACCCGGGTCATCACTAGGGATATCCCGAATACCGCCGCGGAATGGAATGTGATTGACTTGTCACATGGCTGCACGCCGCAGCCGACGCTCAATGCCGATAGATATCCGAAATGCGCTCGGCCTGGCGCCGCAGCGCCGTCCCTATGCCGGCTTCGTCAAACAGGGCGTTGATTTCGCCGAGCTTCGGTGCCGATGGCCGCAGCGCAACCTCCGCATCCTCGACAGGTGCGTCACACGCAATGCCCGTCAGTCTGCGGGCGAGCATCGCATCTTCGCGATGTTTTTCGAGCTTCGCGCCCAGCGTCTTGGCGCCGCGCACATTGACCTCGTGTACGCGGTCGAGATTATCGTAGATGTCGTCGAGGCTATCGAAGTGTTTGAGCAATACCTCGGCCGTCTTCTTGCCTACGCCGGGCACACCCTTGATGTTATCGACAGCGTCGCCAGCCAGCGCCAGGTAGTCGGCGATCTGTTCGGGCCAGCAGCCGAACGATTCGGGAATCTGGTCATAGCTCAGCTTGCCCTTCCCTGCGAAGTCCCAGAACACATCGTCCTTGGTCAACAGCTGCGTCAGGTCCTTGTCACGGCTGACGATCGTTGACGGCCGTCCATTGCGGCGGCCGTGCTCAACAAGCGTGCCGATCAGGTCATCCGCTTCGTAGCGCGGGCTTGCATGCTCCAGCAGCCCGAGAGCACGCACGTAACGGCGACACTGCGCGAACTGGCGCTTCAGTTCCGGCGGTGCCGGGTCCCGGTTCGCCTTGTACTCAGGATAGATTTCCGTGCGAAAGGACTTCGACAGGCTCTCGTCGAACAGGACTCCGACGTACTCGGGCGTGACATTCTCCATGAAGTCGCCGATGAAACGGCAGAAACCATAGAGTGCGTTTATCGGATTGCCCGCGTCATCGACCATGTCCTCGGGCATCGAATAGTACGCCCGAAACACGTAAACGCTTGCGTCGATTAAGTACTGCAAGGGCTAGTCATGGAAATGAACTTCCACGATCTCCTCACCGTTCGCGAGGTGCCCGCTCAGGCGGGCGTGCAGCGGGCTCGAGCGCGGAATGTGCGCGAGCAGGTATTGCATCTGGTCGGCTAGCACACGCCGGCCCTTCAGGTAGATGTACTCGGCGTAGTTCGGCGTGAACGGTACGGCGATCAGCTCCATCGCCGCCTGTTCCGGCGTGCGGCCACCTTTGTAGTTGTTGCAGCGGCGGCATGCCGTCGCAACATTGTTCCAGGTATCGAGACCGCCCCGCGACACGGGAGTGATGTGATCCCGCGTCAGGTCACGCGTCATGTACCGCATGCCACAGTACAGGCACAGGTTGGCATCGCGCTTGAACAGCGTGCGGTTGTTCAATGGCGGAATGTACTTGTCGCGATTGCGCGAGAGACTCTTGCTCGTGCCGTGTGTCGCGATGATGGAATTGACGTCGATGCGACTGCGGCTACCGTCGATGGAAGAGTAGCCGCCGAAGACCGAGTAAAGTAGTGTGCCGCAGTCGTACGCTACCTGCTCGGCGTGGTAGAGGCGTACCGCTTCACGGTAGTCAATCCACTCCAGAGGCATTCCCGCAACGTCGGTCCTGAGAACCTGCTGCGATATGTCGCGTGCGAGTCCTGCGAGCATAAGCGTCTCCATAGCTTATGCCCGCATTATTACAGCATTTAGATGTTCTTTAAAACCTCGTCGAGCGTCGCTTTCGCATCGCCGAACAACATGCGTGTATTGTCCAGGAAGAACAGCGGGTTCTGTACTCCGGCGTAGCCCGTTGCCATGCTGCGTTTCAGCACGATCGACACCTCGCCTTTCCAGCATTCGAGAACCGGCATACCGGCGATCGGGCTGTCAGGGTCAGTCAATGCGGACGGGTTAACGATGTCGTTCGCGCCAATGACGACGGATACGTCGACATCCGGGAAATCCTCGTTAATCTCGTCCATCTCGTACACGATGTCGTAAGGCACTTTGGCCTCGGCGAGAAGTACGTTCATGTGCCCGGGCATGCGGCCCGCAACCGGGTGAATGCCGAAACGCACATTGACGCCTTTTTCGCGCAACGTGCGCGTGATCTCGAACACCGTGTGCTGAGCCTGGGCGACGGCCATGCCGTAGCCCGGAATGATCATCACTTCCTTGGCATTGGACAACAGCTCGGCCGTCTCGAGCGGATCGATGGGAACGACTTCGCCCTGGTCCTCACCGCCACTTTTTGCCACAGCGCCGCCGCCGGTACCGAAGCCACCGGCAATCACCGCCAGGAATCTGCGATTCATCGCGCGGCACATGATGTAGCTCAGGATGGCACCACTCGAGCCAACGAGGGCACCCGTCACGATCAGCAGGTCATTGCCGAGCATGAAGCCCGTTGCAGACGCAGCCCAACCCGAGTAACTGTTAAGCATCGAAACAACGACCGGCATATCCGCACCGCCGATTGCCATCACCATGTGGATGCCGAACAGCAGGGCGACCACGGTCATGATGATCAGCGGTTCCATGCCGCCGCCGGCATGGGATTGCAGCACGAATTCACGACCGAACCAGATTGCTGCGATCAGCAGGCCGAGGTTCAGCCAGTGCCGCGCCGGCAGGATCAGCGGGTTGCCCGTGATGCGGCCCGAGAGTTTGCCGAAGGCGATAACAGAGCCGGAGAACGTCACGGCACCAATCAGGATACCCAGGTACGTCTCGATATCATGAATTGTCAGCTCGACACCCGTGAGCTGCTCGGTTGGATCCATGAAGTTGACGTAGCCGACGGCAACAGCTGCAACACCGACGAGGCTGTGCAGAATCGCGACGAGCTCCGGCATCTGCGTCATTTGCACGCGTGAGGCTGCAAACAGGCCGATGCTGCCACCGATGAGCAATGCCACCAGCAAAATCGTGTATTGCGCAGTGACCACACCGAGTATCGTCGCGATCAACGCGATCGCCATACCGATAATGCCGTACCAGTTGCCGCGCCGTGCGGTCTCCTGGTTGGAAAGACCGCCAAGGGCCAGGATAAAGAGAATGGTCGCGATGATGTACGACACGGTTACTATTCCAGCGTTAATCATGTCGACCTCACTTCCTGAACATTTCGAGCATGCGGCGCGTCACCGCGAATCCGCCCGCAATATTGATACTTGTTATCCCCACCGTTACCGCCGCAATCCACATAGTCAGACTGTTGGTCGAACTGATCTGCATTAGCGCGCCAATCACGATGATGCTCGAGATGGCGTTCGTGACACTCATGAGCGGCGTATGCAGGGCGGCCGTGACATTCCAGATCACCATGTAGCCGACGAAACAGGCAAGCACGAAAACCGTGAAGTGCGCCATGAAGGACGCCGGTGCAACGGCACCGAGACCAAGCAACGCAATGCCGGCAACCGCCATGCCGATAGCCGGACCGACAAAGGAGCGTGGTTTCTCTTCCTTCACGACCGGTGCCGGAGCAGGCGCCGCCTTGGGCGGCGCTGCCGACAGTTTCGGTGCGGGCGGTGGCCAGGTCGTCTCACCGTCTTTGCAGACGGTCGTCCCGCGAATAACCTCGTCCTCCATATCGACGACAATGTTGCCGTCCTTTTCAGGGGTCAGGTCTGTTAGCAGGTGACGCAGGTTGGTTGCGTACAGCTGGCTCGACTGTGCGGCAAGCCGGCTGGGCAAGTCCGTGTAGCCGATGATCGTCACGCCACTGTCATGGGCTATTTCACCCGGCACCGTGAGTTCGCAGTTGCCACCCTGTTCGGCGGCGAGGTCGACGATAACACTGCCATCTTTCATCGAGCGAGCCGTCTCGGCCGTGATCAGTTTCGGGGCAGGCTTGCCTGGGATCAGTGCAGTCGTAATGATGATGTCGACGTCCCTGGCCTGCTCGGCGAACAGCTCCATCTCCGCCCTTATGAACTCTTCGCTCATGACCTTGGCGTAACCGCCTTCGCCGGCACCGTCCTCGTCGTCTTCGAAATCGAGCATCAGGAACTCGGCGTCCATACTCTCGACCTGCTCTTTGACTTCAGGGCGTGTGTCGAAGGAGCGGACGATGGCGCCCATGCTCTTGGCGGCACCGATGGCCGCGAGTCCGGCCACGCCGGCTCCGATGACCAGGACCTTGGCAGGCGGCACCTTGCCGGCAGCCGTGATCTGGCCCGTGAAGAAGCGCCCGAAATGCTGGGCCGCTTCGACGACCGCGCGGTAGCCCGCAATATTGGCCATTGAGCTCAGCGCATCGACTTTTTGCGCACGCGAAATTCGGGGCACGCTGTCCATTGCCATAACCGTGCCACCGGTCTCGGTCAGCTGTTTGAGCAGCTCGGGGTTCTGTGCCGGCCACAGGAAGCTGATCAGCGTCTGGTCGGAGCGCAGGCGCGCGGCCTCATCGCCCTCGGGGGCGCGGACCTTCAGGACGATGTCGGACTTCGACCACAGGTCGCCGGTCGTATCGATGACTTCACACCCGGCCTCGCGGTACGCCTCGTCGGAATAGCTGGATTTTTCGCCAGCACCGGACTCGACGGCGACGTCGAAGCCGAGCTTGGTTAACTGGGTGACTACGTCTGGTGTGGTCGCGACGCGGCACTCACCCTCGTAGATTTCTTTTGGTACTCCGATTCTCATAGGAACCCCTCCGAATGGACTGCGGCAGTGTATAGGAGGGGTCTTGCAGGTACAAAGAGTAAAGGCCCCTAAAAAGGGGCCTTTTTATAAGGACTTTCCGCAGCGGAATTTCAGTCTCGCGTACGGTGCCTGGGCCGATCCGACAGCCGGTCACGAAGGCGCTGGCGCTGCTCGGGCGTCATGCGCTGGTAGCGGTCGCGCAGTTGCTGACGGCGGTCCTGATTCATCTGCCGATAACGGCGGTAGTTTTTCCGGATGCGTTCCTGTTCCTCGGGAGAAAGATTGTGAAACTCCTCGGCGCGTTGCCGAATTCTCGCACGGCGCTCGTCACCGAGTTCACGCCACGCTGCGAACCGAACCTGTGCCTGATCGCGCTGCTCCGGCGTCATGCTGGCCCAACGTTCGGCACCACGTGCGAGTCGCGCCTGGCGATCTTCCGGCAGCTTGTTCCAGGAGTCGGCGAACTGGTTCAGCATTTGCTGTTGCCCTTCGCTAAGTGACTCCCAACTGACACCGTGATTGTCGGCGACGGCAGTGCCAAACATCAGCAGGCAGGCCAGTGCGGCAATTGTGTTAGCTCTCATCTTCTGTCTCCGTCGATTCTTCACCTTCCGGTGCGGGATCGCTCCGCTCGTCAATAACAATCTCATTTCCCGAAGCCAGGATGTCGTCGAGCACCATCCAGTCCTCATCCGACTCCTCCCACATGCCGAGGTACTCGAGGAAATCGGCATCTGGCGACTGTTCTTCCTCAGCCCACGCTACGGTGCCGAAGCACAATCCGCAGGCGACCAGGGCTATGGTGCTCTCAGCCGACATCGTCAATTTCGTCGAGCCAGCTATAGAATTCGAGTTCCTCGTACATATCGAGGCTGTCCTCACCCAACAGAATCTCCATGTCGGTCATCGCCTCCGGCATGGGCTCGATCTGCCCGGACTCCGGCAAGGTCACCATGACCGCAATCAGTACGGCAGTCGCGACACCAGCGGCAGGCGCCCAACGCATCCACTCCCGGCGCGGTGAAGCTGCTTCCTCCAGCGCCCGGTGGCGACTCTGGTTGAGGGTCGACAAAGTCGCTGCATCGAGTTTGTCGACCGAGTCGTCAAACAGCGTCTTCGCCTCCTGTGCAAATTGTTCGTCTGACTTCTTCATGTCATCCGTCCCCGGGCCCCGCAGGCCCATGTTCTCCCAGTGTTTCCCGTAGCGAGTGTATCGCACGGGAATAGTGTGTCTTGACGCTGCCCTCGGAGCAGCCCATAGCGACGGCGGTGCCCGCAACGTCGAGGCCCTCAAACGTGCGCAGCATGAACGCCTCGCGCTGCCGTGCAGGTAAATTGCCCACGGCCAACTCCAGGCTGTCCATCGCCTCGCTGTTCTGCAGCTCCTCGTCCGGTGACCGGCCGATCGGGTCGGGCGCCGCGGCGACGGCATCGTACTCGTCGTCGTCACTGCCACCGCGACCGAACCACACCATGACGCGATTGCGGACAGCCTGGCGACGATGCCAGTCGCGAACGCTGTTCTGCAGGATCCTGTAGAACAACGGCGTCCACTCGGCGCTCGAGCGATCGCCATACTTGCGCACCAGCTTGATCATCGCGTCCTGCACGAGATCCAGCGCATCGTCCCGGTCGCGCACGCCGATCTCAGCGATGCGCAGGGCCCGCCGCTCCACTTCGGCCAGAAACCGGTTGAGTTGCTGTTCTTGTTGCAGTGCTCGCGTCCCTGTCGATTGCTCGCTGACCCACGATACCGCATATGTGGCGGTTTCGGCGTTCATATCCCTTGACTCCGTCATGAGGTCATCTAAGTTGTCTCTCCTGTTCTAACGCCCGAAGAATGGCCCGGTTGACACCCGATCGGGGCGCTTTGGGTGCAATATGTTAAATCGGTGAGCGATATCCCAGACAAGCAGCAGCCTGTTCTCAAGGTCGCGGTCAACGTACCGCTGTCCCGCGAGTTCGATTACCTGCCGCCCGCAGACGGCCCCGTACCGGCGCCCGGCGCCCGGGTCGCGGTGCAGTTCGGTCCGCGCCGACAGACAGGCCTGGTAATGTCGCAGGTCGCAGAAACCGAACTTGCACCGGGCAAGCTCAAGCGCTGTGTGGCCGGACTCGACGATTCCCCGTTGCTGTCCGAGCCGGACTTGCAGTTGATTCGCTTTACCAGCAGCTACTATCACCACCCGATAGGCGAGGTCGTCGCTGCAGCATTGCCGGCCCTGCTGCGACAGGGCAAGGCGCTGCACCCTGTCGTGGAAATGATCGTCGCGACGGACCTGGCTGCGTCGGCCGAGATTGAGGCGCTGGCCAAACGCGCACCGCGGCAAGCCGAACTCCTGGAGACGCTCTGCGATGCGGGTGGCGACGGCCTCGAAGCCGATCATCTCACCGAACTGTTGCCAAACTGGCGTCGCGCGGCGAAGGCCCTGTTTGAGAAAGGGCTCATCGAACGCTTCGAGGCGCGCTCCAGCGACTTCGACGAGACGCTTGCACCGGCGGCAGAGCCCGGTCCCGAACTCAACGAGGACCAGCGCAAGGCGCTCGCCACCCTGCGGAGCGACGTCGATGTCGGCGCATTCCTTATTGAAGGGGTCACGGGCAGCGGCAAGACCGAGGTCTACCTGCAACGCATGCAGGACATCATCGACCAGGGCAAGCAGGTCCTCGTGCTGGCTCCCGAGATCGGGCTGACGCCACAGCTGGTATCGAGACTGCGCCGGCGGCTGGGGATCGAGCCGGCCCTGCTGCATTCGGGACTCACAGACAATGAACGGCTCGCGGCCTGGCGTGCCGCGAGATCGGGCGCAGCGCGACTGGTCGTCGGCACGCGCTCGGCCATTTTCACGCCGCTGAAGAACCCGGGACTGATCATCGTCGACGAGGAACACGATCCTTCCTTCAAACAACAGGAAGGCCTGCGTTATTCGGCACGGGATCTCGCGATCGTCCGCGCCAGGAACCTCGGCGTTCCCGTGATCCTGGGGACGGCCACGCCGACGCTCGAGATGCTCCGGCATTGCCACGACGGCGCCTACGAACTGATACGGCTGCCCAGGCGGGCGGGCGGCGCCCAACCTCCGGCCATGCGCCTCGTCGACACGGTTCGTACTCCCGCCACCGACGGCATCAGCGAACCTCTCGCCGCCGCGATCAGCAGCCACCTCGGCACAGATGGCCAGGTCCTGATTTTCCTGAACCGGCGTGGCTTCGCCCCGACGCTGATATGCCCGAGTTGCGGCCACATCGCAGGCTGCGAGCGCTGCGACTCCAGGATGACCGTGCACGCGCGCTCCCGGCAGCTGCGCTGTCACCATTGCGGTGCGACTCGTCCGCTCGCCGCTGACTGCAGTGAGTGCGGCGAAACCGTCAAGCCGCTCGGTGAGGGAACCGAGCGCCTGGAAGAGGCGCTGCGCGAGCGGTTTCCCGGGCGCGTCATCACGCGCATTGACAGCGACAGCACGCAGCGCAAGGGCGCCATGGTCGAAGTGCTCGACCAGGCCACGCAGGGCCAGGCGGACATCCTCGTCGGCACGCAGATGCTGTCCAAGGGTCATCATTTCCCGAAGCTGACGCTGGTCGGCATCGTGAACGCGGACCAGGGATTGTTCGGCACCGACTTTCGCAGCAGCGAGCGTATGGCACAGTCGATCGTGCAGGTTGCGGGCCGCGCCGGGCGAGAACATCGCGCGGGCGAAGTCCTGATCCAGACGGCTTTTCCGGAGCATGGCTTTTGGTCAACCCTGATCAGCGGCGGCTACGAGCGGGTAGCCGAGGAAGCCCTGGCGGAGCGCGCGGCAACACACTGGCCGCCCTTTACCCGGCTGGCGCTGATTCGCTCGGCCGCTCACCAGCGCGGTGATGCCATCAGTTTCCTCGAACTCGCGCAGCACTTTTTGCAGAGCTGGTGCGGCGAGAACCTGCGTGTCCTTGGACCCGTCGACGCGCCGATGGCGCGCAAGGCCGGGCGACATCGCGCGCAGCTGTTGCTGCAATCCAGCGATCGGCCCACGCTGCACAGGGCGCTGCATGAGCTGCGTCACCAGCTCGAACAGGCACCCGCCGCTCGCAAGGTCCGCTGGTCAATCGACGTAGACCCCATCGAATTGTTCTGATTCAATGCGCGCCATGAAGCACATCGTCGCCGAACTCGTACAAACCGCCCTGTCAGGCCTGCCGGAGCTGGCCGAAGCCGCTGCCGATCTCGCGATCGAGAGCACGGTCGAGCGCACTCGCGATGCGAGTCACGGTGACTTTGCCAGCAACGTAGCGATGCGCCTGGCAAAACCTGCTCGCAAGAGCCCTCGCGACATCGCGGCGAGCATTGTTGGCACACTGGGCGAGAGCCCTGAGGTGGACAAGGTCGAGATCGCCGGGCCCGGCTTCATTAATTTCTACCTGAGCGCCGCGGCATTCCATGCGGAGATCGGGAACGTCCTTACGACGGGCGAGAAGTACGGCCGGCAGGCGTCCAGGAAGAGCCCGAGGATTCTCCTCGAGTTCGTCTCCGCGAATCCCACCGGTCCGTTGCACGTCGGGCATGGACGCGGCGCGTCCTACGGGGCAACCGTCGGCAACCTCCTCGAGGCAGCCGGCTACCCGGTACACCGGGAGTACTACGTCAACGATGCCGGCCGCCAGATGGACATTCTCGGCGCCAGCGTCTGGCTGCGCTGGCTCGAAGCGAACGGCGTCGACGTCGACTTTCCTGAGGGTGGTTACCGCGGCGAGTACATTCGTGAAATTGCCGCGGCCATCGACACCAGCGGCATCGAACCGGTCACGGGCGACGCCGTGTCGGACGGGCTGCCGGAAAACACAGCCGAGAATGCCGACGCCTACGTTGACGCCCTCGTCGCACGCAGCAAGGAACTGCATGGCGACGACGGCTTCGACAGGATTCGCCAGCAGGCACTCGAATCGATTCGTGACGAAATTCGTGAGGACCTTGCCGAGTTCGGCGTGCATTTCGACGAATGGTTCTCGGAGCAGAGCCTCACCAAATCCAATCGTGTCGACGATGCGCTGGCCGTGCTCGAAGAGCGCGGCATGCTGTACAAGAAGGACGGCGCGACCTGGTTCCCGTCGACGCAATTCGGCGATGATAAAGATCGTGTCGTCGTGCGCGACAACGGCGTCAAGACCTACTTCGCCTCGGACATCGCCTACCACTTCGACAAGCGCGAACGTGGCTACGATCACCTGATCGACATTCTCGGCGCGGACCACCACGGTTACGTTACACGCGTGCGCGCGGGCCTCACGGCGATGGGCTACGAGGCGGAGGACCTCGAGGTCCAGTTCATACAGTTTGTAACGCTTTATCGCAGCGGCGAGCGCGTGCAGATGGGAACGCGCAGCGGCCAGTTCGACACCTTGCGCCAGTTGCGCGAGGAAGTCGGGAATGATGCCGCGCGCTTCTACTACGTGATGCGCTCGAACGACCAGCATCTCGACTTCGACCTGGACGTCGCGAAATCGCAGTCGAACGACAATCCCGTGTACTACATCCAGTACGCGCATGCGCGTGTTGCGAGCGTCTTCCGCCAGCTCGACGAGAAGTCGCTGCAGTGGGACGAGGCAAACGGCCGCGACCAGCTGAGCTTGCTGCATGAGCCGCAGGAAAAGTCGCTCATGACGACACTGAGCCGTTACCCCGAGGTCGTGGAGCTCGCCGCCAACAACCGCGCACCACAGCACGTCGTGCACTACCTGCGCGACCTTGCCAACGACTTTCACACCTATTACAACGCGCACGCGTTTATCGTCGATGACGCTGCGTTGCGTGACGCCCGTCTCTGCCTGATCTCTGCAACCCGCATCGTCATCGCCAACGGACTCGGCATCCTCGGTGTATCGGCACCGGAGAAAATGTAATGGCGAAGAAGAAACGGCGGCGCTCCACCCGCAAGCCGGCGAAGTCCGGCACCTCACCGCTGGTCTCGATGCTGTTTGGCCTTGCGGTCGGACTGTCGGTCGCCGTCGCCGTCTATGTGAAGGACCGGCAACCCGGCCAGGCCGTGGGACGACCTGCGGGTCCCGAACCGGCGGTCACCGAATCGGCTCCCACGCCAGCGAGCATGCAGGACGCGCTCGATGACAATGGCGAGACTGCGACAGCGTCCGAGGACGAGGAAGAGAAGGAAAAGCGCTTCACGTTCTACGACATCCTGCCGAATTTCGAAGTCGTCACGCCCGAGGAAGAACCCATCACCGCGGCCGACGTTGCGCCGGAGGCCATTGTCGAGCCGGGCGTGTACGTGCTGCAGGCCGGGTCTTTCTCAACGAATGACGATGCCGATCGCCGCCGTGCGGAACTCGCGTTGCACGGCATCGAATCGCACATACAACGCGTCAAGGTCAATGACCGTAACTACCATCGCGTGTACATCGGCCCGACCGACGACCTTGATGAACTGAACATGTTGCGCAGTCGCCTGCGTGTAGCAAAGATCGATGTCTTCCGTATCCGGCTCAGTGACGACTAGCACACGCAACGTCCCGCTTCTCATCGCGCTGTCGCTGCTGGCAGCCTGTGCCACAACGCCCGAGCCCGCGCCGGAACCGCCTCCTGAGCCAGTACCGGAAACGCCGGCGGAGCCGCCGCCTCCTCCACCTCCACCGGAGCCCGACAAATCGGAACTGCGCATCAGCATCGCATCGGTAGGCGACATGATGATCGGTACGGACTACCCGAAGAACCACCTGCCCGATGACGACGGCGTCAGTTTTCTGGCGCACGTGACGCCCGCGCTCAAGGCCGCAGACATCACGTTCGGCAACCTGGAAGGTGTACTGATCGACGGCGGCGAGCCGGGCAAGAAATGCAGCAACCCGAATGCGTGCTACCTGTTTCGCTCGCCCCCGCGGTACGCGGAGCACTACCGCAAAGCGGGCTTCGATGTCCTCAGCCTTGCCAACAATCACGCCCGTGATTTTGGCGAGGAAGGCCGCACATCAAGCGCCGAGATACTGACCGAATACGGCATCCTCGCGTCCGGGCGCGAATCGACCTATTCGATTATCCATCGTGGCGGACTGTTCATCGTGTTCGCCAATTTTGCGGTGACCAGGAACTCGAACATGCTGCTCGACTACGAGCAGGCGTTCGCATGGATCGAGGCATTGGATGAGGAGTACGACATCGTCGTCGTAACCTTTCACGGCGGCGCGGAGGGCGCCGACGCCACACGCGTTCCGTTTGCCGAAGAAGAGTATTACGGCGAACCACGTGGCGACGTCGTCTGGTTCGCGCGTGGCGTTGTCGATGCCGGCGCGGATCTCGTGATCGGCCACGGCCCGCACGTCGTGCGGGGCATGGAGCGTTACAAGGACCGCCTGATCGCTTACAGCCTCGGAAACTTCGCGACCTACTACGGCATCAGTGTTGCAGGTATAAAAGGTGTTGCACCGATCCTGACGACCACACTGGATGGCGAGGGCCGCTTCGTGGAAGGCAACATCGTCTCGACGATTCAGCTTCGACCCGACGGTCCGAGCATCGATCCGAAGCAACGGGCGCTTAACCTGATGCGAGGCTTGTCCAACGAGGACTTCGGTAACCCCGGGCTCAAATTCCTACCCGACGGCACGGTACTACCGATCGACAGGCCCGACGTTGATCCGCACGTTCTAATCGTCGCCCCCGACTGATTTGAAGTCGACTCCGAGCGAGCGGAGCTTCCTATACAGATGCGTCCTCTCCATGCCGACTCGTTTCGCCAGCTGCCCCACTTTGCCGCCACACAACACGAGTTGCTGTTGCAGGTAAGCGCGTTCGAATTGCTCGCGCGCTTCGCGTAATGGCAGCGCCAGCAAGTCCTGTTTGACCAGCGGTTCGTCGGGCGGTCCAACCGCCGAGATCTCGGCCTCGACTTCATCCAGTGAGATGTCATCACTGCTGCCGGATAACAACAGGCGACGCACGAGATTCTTCAGTTCCCGTACGTTGTCGGGCCACGGGTAGTTGCGCAGCCGGTTCTGTGCCGCGACACTGAAGCGCCGGAACGTCAGCCCTTCCGAGTCAACCAGCTTGTCCACGTAGTAGGTCAGGAGTTCGGGCACATCCTCGGCATACTCACGCAACGGTGGCACGCGCAGGGACAGTTCGCTCAGGTGCGAGACCAGGTCGCGTCGCAATTCGCCCGCGACGATGCGCGCCTCGTGCTCGGTACCTACCGTGGCAACGATACGCACATCCACCTTGAGCGGCCGGGTACCGCCGATGCGTGTGAACTTGCCGCTTTCAAGTACGCCGAACAGGACTTTCTGCGCTTCGGGACCGAGGTCTGAAAGCTCGTCAATGACCAGCGTGCCACCCGCCGCCCGCTCAAACGCACCCGCGATGACCTCACCGCCATGCTCGCTGCCGAGCAATTGCTCCTCGCAGTTCGCGTCCGTAATCGATGCGGCAGTTAACGTCGTCAGGGGTTCATCCGCGCGGCGGCTCAGCCCGTGCATGTAACGTGCGAAAGCGCCACGGCCGGTGCCGGGCTCACCGCTCATGAGTACCGAGCCGTCGTGCCGTGCATATTGCTGCACGCGCTCGCGCAATCCTTGCATCAGCGCGCTGCGACCGACGGGTGCCAGCAAAGACGGCAGCAAGTTGCGTGCGGCTTTCGATTGCTTGCCCGCCGATTCCAGGGCGGCTTCGACGGTTCGCAACAACTTCGCGAGGGACAGGGGTTTCTCAACGAAATCGAACGCGCCCAGGCGCGTTGCTTCGACGGCGGTGTCGACGGTGCCGTGACCCGACATGATGACGACCGGGCAATTCAGTTCGCCGCCTTCCGACCATTCCCTGAGCAACGTGATGCCGTCTGTGTCAGGCATCCAGATATCCAGCAGGATCAAGTCAAACTTGCGCGCGGCCCGTGCGCTACGGGCCTCGGCCGCGTTGGCCGCCGCCGTCACACCGTAACTCTCGTCCGCGAGAATGTCCTTGATCAACGCGCGAATATCCGCCTCGTCGTCGACTACCAGTACATGAGGATTGCTCATGCTTGTTCCCTCCTCTTTTCGGCGCGTCCAGGCGCCTTGGCAATCATCAGCTCACGTGCCGCCTCGTTGAGTGGCAGTCGAATACTGATCATCGCTCCCCCGTCTTCACGATTCCTGGCCCGGATCGAGCCGATATGTTCTTCCACCAGTTTCTTGACGATCGCGAGGCCAAGACCCGTGCCCTTGGGCTTGGTCGTGACATAGGGATCGAATATCTGGCTGACCGACCCGGACTGGAAACCCGGACCGTTGTCCTCGACCTTTATCTGCACGACGTCGACGTTTTCGAGCTCGGCTGCGCTGACGTGTACATCGATCTGCGCGTCGGGCGTGTTCTCCAGCGCCTCGACGGCATTACGAATCAGGTTGTGCAGTATCTGCCGCACGCGCCCCATGTCTGCCTCGATCATCGGCATGGTCGGGTCCGAGCTCAGCACGATCCGAACCTCGCTTTCCTGCGCCCGGTAGAGGTCGACCACCTCGTGCACAAGCTTGTCGAGATCGAAGAGGCTGATCTCCATATCCGGTGCGCGGGCATAGTCGCTGAATGCGTTGACCATCTCCTTCATCGCCTCAACCTGCTGCACGATCGTGTGCGTCGCGCGGTCGAGAATCTGCGCCTCGTCTTCGGACATTGTCTGCAGGTACTTGTGGCGCATTCGTTCTGCCGACAGTTGTATCGGCGTCAGCGGGTTCTTGATCTCATGCGCAAGGCGTCGCGCAACTTCGCCCCAGGCGGCATCACGCTGTGCCTGGAGCAACGCGGTGATGTCATCGAATACGACGACGTAACCGGCGGCATGGTCTTCGTCGCCCGGGAGTGCCGTGCACGCGCAGGTCAGTACGCGCTTGCCCACCTCACCGCGCAACACGATTTGCTCACGCCACTCGGTTTCGCCGGCGTCGAGATGCACGCGCGCCACGTCAACGAATTGCTCCAGCAGCGGATATCCCTTGGCGGCTTCCATCAGCGGCTCGCCGGACCGGTGCTCGAGACTGACGCCAAGAATGGAGCTGGCCGCCTGGTTCGCGTTGCGAATTCGAAGGTCAGACTCGAGCGCCAGGACGCCGGTCGACAGGCGTGCGAGGATGACCTCGAGGTTGGTGCGCTCCGCCTCCACGAGCGCCTGGCTGAGGCTGGCTTCACGGCGCGCCGTCGCGAGTCGCTGCGTCATGTCGTTGAAGGAACTGATCAGGAAACCGATCTCATCGCGCGCGGGTGTCGGCAGGCGCGTGTCGAAGTCGCCCATGGCGACGGCGCGCGTACCAGCGACGAGGTCCTGGATTGGCGCCACCAGCCTGCGGGACAGCACGAACGCGCCGGCAATGGCCGTCAACAGACTCAACAACAGCACGAACGCCAGCGTCCACGTCAACAAGTCCTTCAGGTCTTCGCGGAAAAACACCAGTTGCTGGTATTCCTGGTAGGAGTTCTCGACACTGCTGACCATCTTGCCGAGCCGGTCGGCAACGGGATAGTGCGCCTGCACGACTCGTGCCTGCTGCACGCGCCCGGCCCGATGAGTGAAGACAACCGCGGTCCGAACTTCAACGCGACCCGATGCCAACGACTCCAGGCTGACGAACGGACGCCCCTGCTGCATCTGCAATACGACTTCTTCGGTCAGCGCTTGCGGCAGGCTGGCCGTCGCGCTGTCGGAGCTGGTTGCAAGCACTGTGTTGTTGGCACCGTACAGCGTCACTTCGCGAGCGCCGCTGTCCCGGCGCAACACGCCAAGTTCGAATACGGCCTGGCGGTCGTTGACCACGGCCAGGCGTTGGGCGGCAGCTTGTGTCGACTGCAGGTTGCGGCGCTTCTGTAATTCGAGCGCAGCGCGGCTCAGCGTCAGCGCATTATCGAGGCCCTCCTCGACCTGCACGTTGAACCAGCTGTCGATGCCCCGATTGATGAACTGCGTCGAGAAATAGAAAACCACGATGAGCGGCAGCACGGCTAGCCCGACGAACATACCCACCATGCGTGCCTTGAGCTTGGCGCCGGGAACGTCCTTGCGATAGTCGCTGAAGAGGCGCGCGAGGTTGCCGATCAGCAACGCGAACAATAATGCGCCACCGATGATGTTGATCCAGAGAATGACTTCCTGCATGCGGTCGAAGTCGCCCGACTTCTGCACCGTCTGCGTCAGCAGGAACAGGGCCGCAAGGGCGAGGCCGACGCCGGACGTCGCGATCAGGTAATAAAAGGCTCGTTTTAGTGTTCGAGCGACCATTCAAACCATTCGCTTTGCAATTGCCACTGGCCGCGCCAGAAAAACAACACGCGCAGTGCCGCGGGATAATCCTCCGTATTGAGCATGGCCCGAAGCCGTACGCGATAGTCGCGATCGGTTTCGAGCAGCGCATCATCAATAACGGGGTATCCCTGGACACGGCCCAGGCTGTTTAACGCGGAGTAGAGCGTCGCGAAGGAATCCTGGTCACCACTGTTCACATTTCGAACAACGTAACGCTGGGTCACGGGCGAGTACTCGAGCTCGTAGGTAATTTCGAGCTCGGCCTCGACCCCGTCCAGGAAGAAACGGCGTGTCCGAATGACCTGCAACTGCAATTCAATCGTCAGCTTGACGCCACTCTCGAGTGCGGCGAGCGCCTCGGAGGACAGGACCAGCTGCAGGCGCGCATCCAGCGTATGGACGGGCCCGGTCAACTCGGTCGAAGCTGAGCGGACTTCGAAATAGCCCTCTCGCTCCACGTCCTGTGCCAACCCCGTTCCCAGGACGAACGTGGCGAGCAATACGAGCAAAGCGTACTTCCGGCCGGTGTTCGTTGTTCCCGCGGGTCTGGACATCGTCTTCTTCTAGGAGACCTTCTTGACGAGGCATGCGTAGTAAAAACCGTCCATCCCTGCCGTTCCGGGCAGAACCTGGTAGCCGCACACCTTCCTCCGCATTAGATCGCGGATGTTGTTATTTGGCAACACGACGTCTTCCGCCGCGTCATCATTAGCCTCGAGGAATCCTTGCACCACGCAGTTGTTCTCCGCCGCGAGTACCGAACAAGTGACGTACAACAGGCGGCCACCTGGTGCCAGCAGAGGCCATAACGCGCTCAGGATCGCCTCCTGCAGGGCGCTCAGCGCGTCAATGTCACTGTCTCTTCGCAGCAATTTGATGTCGGGATGGCGCCGGATCACACCGGTCGCCGAACAGGGCGCGTCGAGCAGTATTGCGTCGAAGGGCGTGCCATCCCACCAGTCTTTAGGTTTCGATGCGTCGGCGACCGTAATCGTTGCAGACAGACCCAGGCGCTCGTGATTGTCACGGACGCGCTCAATGCGCTTTGCGTCGCTGTCGATGGCCGTCAGGTCGAGTCCTTCGCCACCCAGTTCCAGGAGGTGACCGCTCTTGCCGCCGGGCGCCGCGCAGGCGTCGAGGACCCGTGTTGGCCCTGCGCTCATCAGCCAGCGCGCGGCGATCTGCGCCGCCGCATCCTGCACAGACGCATCGCCGTCCAGGAATCCGGGCAACTCGTCAACACCGCAGGGCTCGGCGAGTCGCACTGCGTCAGGAATACCCTCGAACAGCTCGGCCGTCCTGTCCTCCTCGGCAAGGCGGGCCTGGTAGTCGGCAGCCGACTGGCGCATCGAGTTCGCTCGCAGCCACATCGGCGCACGCTCGTTGTTTGCCTCGAGTATCGCGGCGCAATCTTCGGGCCAGTCTGCTCGCACGCGCTCGATCAGCCACTGCGGATGATTCCAGCGAACTTCGTCGCTGCTCGCAGGCTGCTCCGACAGCTGCTCTCGGCCGAAGCGTCGCAGGCATGCGTTCAGGAGTCCCGCAAGCTTCGGGCGACGCAACTGGCGCGCCGCCTCGACGGTTTGCGACACCGCCGCGTGATCGGGAATGCGCGTGTCGCATAACTGGAAGAGCCCGACAGCCAGCAATGCGTTGATAACGCTGTCGCGCTTCTTCAGGGGACGATTGATGAGCTGCCCGATCCAGTGCTGCAGGCGCCAGTGATTGCGAACGGTGCCAAAGCACAACATGCGCAACAGCGAGCGATCCGCCGGCGTAACGCGCGACTCCCGCTCCGCGATGGCTGCGTCCAGAGACTGACCGCCGCTTACGACGGCGTCGACGACCTCTGCAGCCACTGCCCTTGTTCGTGCCCCCGCGTTTGCCATAGTCAGGCCAGCCTCGTCTCCGACAGGTCGAGTTGCCCCACGAATTCGCGGTCCGTGGCGCGTCGTTTGCCCGGCAATTGCAGTTCGATAAGCCTCAGCGCGCCTGTACCGCAGGCAATGACGATGCCATCGCGATCGCTTTGCAGAACGGTACCGGGCGCCGCGCTGCCTTCTTCAACTTGCGCGCGCCAGGCTTTGACGCGGATATCCGCGGCAAAAAAGAACGCCCCAGGAAACGGGTTGTAAGCCCTCACGCGTCGCACGATTTCCGCGGCAGGCAGGGCCCAATCGATCTCCGCGTCCTGCTTCTGGATCTTCGCCGCGTAGGTCGCAAACGACTCATCCTGCTCAATCGCCGCCAGCTTGCCGTCGAGAATGTCGTCGAGGTGCTCGACGAGCGTAGCGCCGCCGAGTGCGGCGAGCCGGTCGTGCAGTTCGCCCGCGGTTTCATCGTCGCCGATGCTGACTTCGCTCGTGTGAAACACGGGACCGCAATCGAGCCCGGCTGTCATGGCCATGAGGCTGATGCCCGTGGTTTCGTCGCCAGCGAGTATTGCAGCCTGTATCGGCGCGGCGCCGCGCCAGCGAGGCAGGGCGGAGGCATGCACGTTCAGACAACCGTGCGTCGGAATGTCGAGCACGTCTTGCGGAAGGATTAATCCATAGGCCGCGACGATCATGACATCGGGCTGCAGCGCTTCGAGTTCGGCGACCACACCGGCATCTCGCAACGTCACGGGCTGCATGACCGGAATGCCCTGCAGTTCCGCATACTGTTTCACGGGGCTCGCCGTCAGCTTCTTGCCGCGGCCGGCCGGTCGGTCGGGTTGTGTCAGCACCGCAACGGGGGTCCGTCCGGACTCGACGAGCGCCGTGAGCGACGCCAGCGCGAAATCCGGCGTGCCGGCGAATATCATTCTCGTCACATCGCAACCGCCGCGTGACGTCGTTCTTTTTGCAACTTCTTGCGAATACGCTGGCGCTTGGCCTCGGACAGGTAGTCGACGAACAACTTGCCGTCGAGGTGATCGATCTCGTGCTGGATGCACACGGCAAGCAGGCCCTCGGCCTCCATCTCTGTTTCGTCACCGTTGCGATCGAGAAAACGCACTCGAATATGCTCGGCACGCTCGACTTCCTCGTAATAGCCCGGCACGGACAGGCAACCTTCGTCGGTTACGGTTACGCCATCCTTTTCGAGGATTTCCGGATTGACCAGGACGTAAGGTTCGGACTTGTCGGAAGAGACGTCTGTAACGAGCAGTCGCTTGTGCACATCGATCTGCGTCGCCGCGAGGCCGATGCCCGGTGCGTCGTACATGGTCTCGAACATATCGCCTATCAATGCGCGCAACGCATCGTCCACGACCTCTACAGGGTCGGCTTTCTTTCTCAACCGGGGGTCAGGAAACTCCAATATCTTCAGTTTTGCCATAATATCCATTGAGCCTTACGGCCCGCTTGCAGCGCACAATCGCTGTTTTGCAACATAATAAAACCAACGCTGTTTTCGCGTGAATTCCTATAAATGCGACCTAAATGTTTGACTTTATTGAATAAGATGTCAGACAATGCCGCCAGAAATACACCCTTGACGACGGTATTTGGGGCCGGAAATGTGACGTAATTAGCAGCCTCGGCAGTACCGGCACGACATAGTATATCAACGCCTTGAAAGTACAGGCCTAAATCGAATTGTTTGTAGGGAGTCCTCGCGACATGTCACTCAGCAACATTAGCCTGAAATCCAGCCTTCGGCTGACCGCTGCCACAATGGCCCTCACGCTGGCCGCATGCGGGGGCAACCCACCTGCGTACGAGCCCAGCCCGTCCGCATCGGCGCCCTCGTCGGGAAGCACGTCGCTGGAAGCAGCCGCTGGCAGCAGCTCGGCCCCGGCAACGCAACAGCCAGTGGTCGAGCGCGTCAGCGAGCCCGTGCCGCTGGTCGAAGGGGCTCCGAATGAATACGTCGTCCAGGTTGGCGACACGCTGTGGGACATCGCCGCGACTTTCCTCAGAGACCCCTGGTATTGGCCCGAAATCTGGTATGTCAATCCCGACATCGTGAACCCGCACCTTATATACCCGGGTGACGTGCTCGGCCTCGTCTACATCGACGGTCAGCCGCGGATCACGAACGTCCGCGCATCGACCTACCGCATGTCTCCGCAGGCGCGCGTTACGCCCCTGACGGAGTCGATCAGCAGCATTCCCTACGAAGACGTGGCCGCATTCCTGAGCTCGGGTGTCGTCCTTGAGAAAGACCAGGCTGATGCCCTGCCGTACCTGCTCGAAACGCGAGGCGATCACCTGATCGCATCGGCCGGCAATGAAATCTACGTGCGCGGCATCACGCAGGACACGCCCGGAATTCGTTTCAGCGTCGTGCACATCGGCGATCCGCTGTATGACCCGGACGATGGCCGCCTGATCGGTTTCCAGGGTATTCCTGTCGGCGACGGCCGCCTGCGTCGCGGTGGCGACCCGGCAACAGTTGCTCTTACGGATACGTCCATGGAAGCCAAGCCCGGCGATCGCCTGCTTCCCGAGGAAGTAGACATCCCGCTTAACTTCTTCCCGCGCTCGCCGAGCAGCACAATCGATGGGCGCATCATCTCGGTTGTCGGTGGCGTCACCCAGATCGGCCAGTACCAGGTCGTGGTACTGAATCGTGGCTCGAACAACGGCCTGTCCGTTGGCGATGTGCTCACGGTTTTCCAGACCGGCGAGGTCGTCAAGGATCGCTTCGGTGGCGGCAATGTGCGCCTGCCTGAAGAAGAGGCCGGCACGGTCATGGTGTTCAAGACCTACGATCGCATTGCCTATGGCCTGGTTATGGAAGCCACGCAGGCAATTCACATCCACGACACGGTTCGTAACCCGACCTAAAAAGATCAATTCATCACAATTAATACCGCGCGGCGCGATGCGCCGACGCGGTATTATTTTGTGATGCACCAAGATTGCCGCTCCTGGCTGATACTCGCGCACGCCTATCTTCGCGTATCGGACCTGCAAGAACTGCTGGAGTTGTTCGGCTCGGTCGACGCCATCGTCGCGCAGCCGCGCAGCAGGCTCGCGGGCGCCGGTTTGTCCGATGAGAAATGCACCGCGATTACCTCACCCGACGAGACCGCGATTGGCAACGCACTGGCCTGGCTCGACGACGAGCAACACCATCTCATCGCCTGGGGCGAGGAAGAGTACCCGGCGATGTACACGCAGATTCCCGGCCCTCCGCTGTTGCTGTACGTCAACGGCGACGTCGGCGCGTTGCACCTGCCGTCGCTTGCGATTATTGGCAGCCGCAATCCGACGCAGGGCGGCGCCCGCAATGCCCGTGAGTTTTCCAGGCATCTCGCCGGCCGGGGTTTCGCCATTGTCAGCGGGCTTGCGCAGGGAATTGACGCGGCCGCACACCAGGGGGCGCTCGACGCGGGCGGCAAGACCGTCGCCTTTCTCGGTACGGGCATCGATCGCGTGTATCCGGCCTCCAATCGCCAGCTTGCACACGCTATTGCCGCGCAGGGGGCGCTCGTCAGCGAGTACCCGTTGGGCGCATCGCCCGAGCGCTGGCACTTCCCGGAACGCAATCGGCTGATCAGCGGACTCAGCCTTGGGACGCTGGTCGTCGAAGCGGCCCGGCGCAGCGGTTCGTTGATCACGGCCCGGCTCGCCGCCGACCAGGGACGGGAGGTGTTTGCGCTTCCCGGTTCTATCCATAATCCGCTGGCACGCGGCTGCCATGAGCTCATCCGGCAAGGCGCAAAACTCGTGGAAACGGCCGGTGACATTCTTGCAGAACTGAGCCCGCTCACCGGGCACTTGCTGGAAACCTCTGAAGAAACAAGCACGAACGAGGGTCTCACGGACGCTGCCGACAAAGACTACGACGAGCTTCGAAAATTCCTCGGCCATGACCCGATCAGCATCGACGAGCTCGAGAAACAATCCGGATTGACGATCGACCAGCTTTCCTCCATGCTTCTGATCCTGGAGCTCCATGGAGAAGTGGAGTCCATGTCCGGCGGACGATATACCCTCGCGGGATAGGCCGGGCAGCCAAAACCTCGATTGCGCAAGGAGCCGCTCCAGGCATGAAAGAAAACGTACTCGACGTACTGATGTATCTCTTCGAAACATACGTCGACACAGAGGACGACCCCGAACCCGATCAGAACGAACTGCGTATTGAGCTCTCGCGCGCCGGCTTTGGCGATGCGGAGATCGAGCGCGCACTCGAGTGGCTCGATGGCCTGACCGACCAGCAGCAATGCCTGGACTACGGCACTCAGACCGGACACGGCACACGTATCTATAATGACTTCGAACACGAACGTCTCGATGCGTATTGCCGTGGCTACATTACTTACCTCGAGCAAATCGGCATCCTGTCGCCACCGCAGCGCGAGATCCTTGTGGACCGCCTGCTGGCGCTCGAATCGGCCGATATCGACGTCGAGCAAATCAAGTGGGTCGTTTTGATGGTCCTGTTCAGCCAGCCTGGCCAGGAGCTCAACTATGCGCGCATGGAAGACCTCGTTTTCGAGGAAACTTCGGACCTTTTGCACTAGCGCCCAAAACCGAATTCCTTGACACTTTGCGGTCAAGCATGTAATTCAACCGCGGCACAGACCGCGGTTTTTCTTTTTTCGCACCCAACAAAAGGGTCGTACCTAGCAGATGTCAAAGAATCTCGTCATCGTTGAATCGCCCGCCAAGGCGAAGACCATCAGCAAGTACCTGGGCAAGGATTTCGATGTCCTGGCGTCCTACGGTCACGTCCGCGACCTCGTACCCAAGGAAGGTGCCGTCGACCCGGACAACCAGTTCGCCATGAAGTACCAGGTCATCGAGCGCAACGAGAAACACGTCAAGGCGATCATCAAGGCCCTGAAGAAAGCCGACGCCCTGTACCTCGCAACTGACCCGGATCGCGAAGGCGAAGCCATTTCGTGGCACCTGATCGAGTTGCTCAAGGAAAGAAAAGCGCTGGACTCGAAGGAAGTACACCGTGTCATCTTCCACGAGATCACGAAACAGGCCGTGCAGGATGCGGTCGACAATCCCCGCGAGTTGTCGGGCGATCTCGTCGGCGCGCAACAGGCGCGGCGCGCCCTCGACTACCTCGTCGGGTTCAACCTGTCGCCACTCCTGTGGAAGAAGGTGCAACGCGGCCTGAGTGCCGGTCGTGTACAAAGCCCGGCGCTGCGCATGATCGTCGAGCGCGAACTCGAAATCGAGGCGTTCAAGGCGCGCGAGTACTGGTCGATTGAAGCTGACGTCAGCAAGAAGGAACAACCGTTTACATCGCGCCTCGTCAGCTACAAGGGCGAGAAGGTCGAACAGTTCAGCTTCGAGAACGAAGACGCCGCACGCGAGGTCGAGAAGACCTTGCTCGATGTCGCCGGCGGCGAATTCAAGGTTGTCGGCGTTACCAAGCGCCAGCGCCGCCGTAACCCGGCCGCGCCGTTCACAACGTCAACGCTGCAGCAGGAAGCGTCTCGCAAACTCGGATTCAACACACAGCGCACGATGCGTGTCGCGCAGAAGCTGTACGAGGGAATCGAGATTCCGGGTGAAGGCCAGGTCGGCCTGATTACCTACATGCGTACCGACTCGGTGACTTTGGCCGACGTCGCCGTTGCCGAGATCCGCGACGTGATCGCCGAGCGCTACGGCAAGAATAACGTTCCCGACGAGCCTCGCACCTTCAAGAACAAATCGAAGAACGCGCAGGAAGCGCACGAAGCCGTGCGCCCGACCACGGTGACGCACGTCCCCGATGAGATCAGGGGCTCGCTCGACGAGGACCAGTACAAGCTGTATTCGCTGATCTGGAAGCGCACGATGGCCTGCCAGATGGTTCCCGCCGTGTTCGACACCGTGGCCATTGAAATGGCCGTCGGCCCTGAAGATGCCGGACATCGCATGCGCGCCAATGGTTCGGTGCTCGTAGAGCCCGGGTTCATGGCCGTGTACCAGGAAGGCAAGGACGACTCGAAGGACGACGACGGCGATCGCCTGCTACCCGAAATCGAGGAAGGCGACACGATCAAGCTCGATGAGCTGCGTCCTGAACAACATTTCACCGAGCCTCCCCCGCGCTTCACGGAAGCCAGTCTCGTCAAGACGCTCGAGGAATACGGCATCGGCCGTCCGTCAACCTACGCGAGCATCATCGCGACGCTCAAGAATCGCGAATACGTGGAGATGGACGCGAAACGCTTTCTCCCGACCGATATCGGTCGCATCGTCACCGGCTTCCTGACCGAACACTTCACGCAATACGTAGACTACGATTTTACGGCCCGCCTCGAAGACGACCTCGATGAGGTGTCACTGGGCCATAAGGACTGGGTACCGCTGCTCGATGCATTCTGGCGCCCGTTCACGAAGCTCTGCGAGGAGAAAGAAGAGTCCGTCACGCGTGAACAGGTCGCACAGGCCCGCGAGCTCGGCACCGACCCCAAGAGTGGCAAACCAGTCACCGTACGCATGGGCCGCTACGGGCCGTTTGTCCAGATCGGCACCAAGGACGATGAAGAAAAGCCGAAGTTCGCCGGCCTGCGTCCCGGCCAGAAGATGAACGACATCGACCTCGAGACGGCGATGGAGCTGTTCAAGCTGCCCCGCAAGCTCGGTGAAACAGCGGACGGCCTGCCCGTGTCGGCCAGCATCGGGCGCTTTGGCCCCTACGTTCGTTATGGGGACAAGTACGTCTCCATGAAAGAAGACGACCCATACACCGTCGAACTGCCACGCGCGCTCGAATTGATCGCTGAGAAAATCAAGGCGGATGCTGAGCGGCTTATCCTCGACTTCGAGGAACAGGGCATCCAGGTACTCAATGGCCGTTACGGCCCGTACATCACGGACAAGCAGAAGAATGCCCGGGTGCCGAAGGACCGTGAGCCGAAATCGCTGACACTCGAGGAGTGCATCGAGTTACTCGCAGCCGCGCCGGTACGCGGTCGTCGTGGCAAGAAGAAGACGGCCAAAAAGACCACGACCAAGGCTGCGACCAAGAAGAAGACCACGAAAAAGAAAGCCAAAAAGAAGACAGCTAAAAAGAAAAAGGCCACGAAGAAGAAAGCGGCCAGGAAGAAGAGCAGCTAAACCATGATGTCCGTGTCGCACGCCGCGGATGTCCTCCTGCGCGGTGGCGTCATCGCGTACCCCACCGAGGGTGTATTCGGCCTCGGCTGCCTGCCGTCCGATCAGCAGGCGGTATCGCGCGTCCTCGACATCAAACAACGCGATGCCTCCAGGGGCCTGATCCTGATCGCCGCCGACGCCGACCAGCTCGATGGCTGGATAGCATTGCCCGATGACGCGTCGCTACCCGACCCCGATCCGGCGCATCCCGTGACCTGGATTGTGCCGCCCGGACCCAATGTGACGCCGCTGTTGCGCGGCGAACACGAAAGCCTGGCTGTCCGGATCACGACCAACCCAACCGCGCGTGCACTCTGTCTGGCCGTCGAGTCGCCACTCGTGTCGACCAGCGCGAACCTGAGTGGAAAACCCGTCGCACGCAACAGAAATGTCCTGCAACGGCAGTTCGGGAGCGTAGTAGACTACGTCGTCCCTGGTGACTGCGGTCCGGCATCCGGCCCGTCCGAGATCAGGGATTTCTCAAGCGGTAAAATCCTGCGACCCCGAGAACCATGAGCCACATAGACGAAGTAAAGGATTACCTCGCAAGCCTGCAGAATCGACTTTGCGCCGAGCTTGAAACCCTCGACGGCAAAGCCACGTTCGCGCGCGACGCGTGGGAACGACCCGGCGGCGGCGGTGGTGAAAGCCGTGTTCTTGCCGGCGGCAACGTGTTCGAGCAGGCCGGCGTGGGTTTCTCACATGTGTTCGGCAAGGAGATGCCACCGTCAGCCACGAAGAACCGGCCCGAGCTTGCCGGCAAGGCATTCCAGGCCGTTGGCGTGTCGCTCGTGTTGCACCCGCAGAATCCCTACGTACCGACCACGCATGCCAATTTTCGCTTCTTCACGGCGGGCGAGCGCAAACCCGTCTGGTGGTTCGGCGGCGGTTTCGATCTCACCCCTTATTACCCGTTCCACGAGGATGTCATTCACTGGCACACGGCGGCGAAGTCCGTCTGCGACCCATTTGGCGAGGACCTGTATCCCCGCTACAAGCAATGGTGCGACGACTACTTCTTCCTGAAGCACCGTGACGAGTCGCGCGGTGTCGGCGGCCTGTTCTTCGACGACTTCAACGACCTTGGGTTCGAGCGGAGCTTTGAGTTCGTCCGCGCCGTCGGCGACAGCTTTATGAACGCCTACCGGCCGATCGTCGAACGCCGCGTTTCGCACCCCTTCGGCGATCGGCAGCGCGACTTTCAACTCTATCGTCGTGGGCGCTACGTGGAATTCAACCTGATCTACGACCGCGGCACGCTGTTCGGGCTGCAGTCCGGCGGCCGCACGGAGTCCATTCTGATGTCGCTGCCGCCTCAAGTGCGGTGGGAATACAACTGGAAGCCCGAGCCGGGGTCGCCCGAGGAATTGCTCTACACCGACTACCTGCGGGCGCGCGACTGGCTCGACGAGGAAAAATAGTTGATCCGACGCAACTTTTTGGGCTTGAAAAGCATCCAACACTACAACCACAAGAATGGCCGTTTCCAGGGGAGAAAAGGCATGAAACCTGCGTACCCGTCACAACAGCGGCTGATCGCCGCCATTATCGGCTTGTCGTTATCCGCGTCGGCCTTTGCAGAGAAGTATGACGTTGGCGTCTTTAACAGCGGCGCCACGGCAGAGCCCGTTACGCAAGAGGCCCCCGCCTACCCGCAAGGGCTGGCCAAATCCGGCCAGGAGGGCTGGGTCAGGATGCACTTTGTCGTCACAGCCGACGGTCATGCAATCGATCCACTGATTGTCGACTCCAGCGGCGGTCCTGCCTTCGAGGATGAGGCGCGCAAAGCCCTGGCCGAATGGCGCTTTACGCCGCCAGAATCGGGTGACGAGGACGCGCATAACCTCGCCAACATCCGCTCCGAGGTGAGTGGCAGCCGCGATTCCGCCACCAAGAGCTTCCGTCGCGGCCACGAGCGTATCGTCCTGGACCTGGTCCACGAGAGAAACGACGAAGCGCGGATCAAGATGGACGAACTGTCCGCATCGGGCGGCTTTAATACCTATGAGTCCACCATGCTGTGGCTCATGATGGGTCGTGTCGAGGGCGTCGAGAACAATGACGCCGGCAAGCTCGAATGCTACCGCCGCGCCCTCGCGGTCAGCACGCGGAGCACCCTGCGCGTCGAAAACAAGCTGGGCCTGCTCGAGAAGCTCTTCGAGCTCGAAGACCAGTTCGGCCACTACACCAACGCCTTGCAGGCCTTCCGCTCGCTGACGGCGGCCAGCGGCAAGGTTGAGGTCAATCCGGAGCTTGCCGCGCGGGCCGCGGAAATCCAGGCCCTGGTCGACGGTGACGAGAACATTGTCGCGCAGGCTGCTATCTACAATCCCTGCGATTGTGACGCCGGAACGCCGCTTTGGTACTACAAACCCGCGCGCCGGACATTCTCTTTTGCCAACCTGAGTGGTAACGTCGAACGCTTTGAAGCACGGTGCGAAAATCGCCGCGTCCAGGGGCCCGTCGAGGTAGGTACGGAGTGGGCGCTGGCGCCGGAATGGGGCAGTTGCCGCGTCTTCGTCTTTGGCGATGACGGCGCAACGTTCGAGTTCGTCGAACACCCGGCCGGCGCGGAAGATGACGCGCCAACTGCGGTGGCAGAAGACGATGTCCTGGATCAAAGAAATCGAGGTCAGCGAGGCTGACGGAGCACTGGCAGACACGTACGCGCAGCTCGAGAAGCAGCGCGGCAAGATCTCCAACATTCTGAAGGTCCACAGCCTCAACCCGGCTGCACTGGAGAATCACCTCGACCTCTACATGACGCTGATGTTCGGCAAGTCCGGCCTCAGCCGCCTTGAGCGTGAGGCTGTCGCCGTGGTCGTTTCGGCCAGTAACGAGTGCGAATACTGCATTAATCACCACACCGAGTCGCTGCGACATTACCTGGACGATGAGGAAACGCTGACCATGCTCGCGACAGCGGATGGGCTCGAAACGCTCGAGCCCCGGCTCAGCAATATCGTCCGCCATGCCGAGAAGCTCACCACAGCGCCCGGGGCGATGACCGAAAGTGACCTTGGTGAACTGCGCGCCGAGGGCCTGTCGGACAAGGACATCCTCGACCTGACGATGATTGTCGGGTACTTCAATTTCGTCAACCGCATTGCCATGGGGTTGGGCGTCACTTTCTCCGCAGAAGAACTGAGCGGCTACCTCAACGACTGACACCATGACAATCACTCGCCTGTTACTGCTTTTCGCCCTGCTGTCGATACCGCTCGACAGTTTCGCGCAGGCAGAGTCCGTACTGCGGGATGCGGGCAACGTGCCACTGCGACTGGCCGGTGAAAACGAGACGGAAGAAACGCGCGTCTATATCGTGCAGCTCCGTTCGCCTTCGGCGGTCGATCGACAGGCGGCGCTGGCAATGCCGCGCAGCAAGTTCCAGAAAGACAGCGGGGCCGCCAAGGCCTGGGTTGCCGACATCGAGGACGAACAGCAACTCGTTCTTGCCAAGGCCGGCAACGGCGTAAAGCAGATCTACAGCTACCGCTACGGACTGAACGGATTTGCGGCGCGCATGAGCGCCTCACAGGCGCAAAAACTCGAGCACCTGCCCGAGGTAAAGAACGTCTGGGAAGACGAGGTTCGCCCGATGGCGACACGTCACAGCCTGACCTTTCTCGAGCTATTCGATGAGGAGAACGGGCTGCGCAGCGTCGAGGGCCTCGACGGCGAGGGCATCGTCATCGGGGTTATCGATAGTGGCGTCACGCCCGAGCACCCGGCGTTGCAGGACACACGTGAGGCGGACAGACCCGGCGCCTGCCGCGGTAGCTGGGGTGAGACGACAATCCTCGGCCGGTGGCTGTGCCGCCGTTACAAAAAGCTCCCCGATGTCGTGGCGTTTGAAGCACCGGAAGACTGGAACGGCGAATGCGTGGCCGGCGAACGCTTCGAAACGACTGACTGCGACAACAAGCTGATCGGCGCACGCTGGTACATCGAAGGCGCAGTCGAAACCGGCCCCATCCACGAAGGCGAGATACGCTCACCACGCGATGCTGACGGGCATGGTACGCACACCGCGACCACCGCGGCCGGCAACCGCACGAGCGCATCGCTCTTCGGTACTCTGGTCGGGGACATCGGAGGCGTTGCCCCGAAAGCGCGCGTAGCCGTTTACAAGGCCTGCTGGCTGCGCCCGGGCGCAACCCGAGCGAGTTGCAATACGTCCGACCTGGCCAATGCGATCGACGCGGCCGTCGCCGACGGCGTCGATATCATTAACTACTCGGTGGGCAGCTCCCTGTTACGCACCACGGCACCCGACGACCTCGCGCTGCTGGCCGCCGCAAAGGCCGGCGTGCTCGCCGTTGTCGCGGCAGGTAACGAAGGTCCCAACCTCGGGACGATCGGTTCGCCTGCCGGTGGTCCCTGGGTACTTACCGCGGCCGCATCTTCGCGCGATGGCGAGTCCAATGTGGAGGCCATGGAGCTTACGGCGCCTCCAGGCCTGGCTGGCAAGTATGCGGTCAAGGAAGCCTTCTTTACGCCGCCGCTCCAGGACGTCGACCCGATCGAGGCGTCGCTCGTACTGGTCGATGACGACGACACGACGCTCGACAGCGGGGACACGGGATCCGTGGCCGATGGCTGCCAGCCACTGGTCAACAGCGATGAGATCGACGGCAACATCGCCTTCCTGCAACGGACAGGCTGTCGCTTCGACGAAATGGTCAAGAACGCAGCGGACGCGGGAGCGGTTGCGGCGCTGATCTACAACATCGCGGGCGATCCCATCGTTATGCACGGCGAGTCGGGCTTGTCGGACATCCCGGCACTCATGCTGGGCCAGGCCGACGCCAACCTGATCCTGGCTGAATTCGACGCCGGCGTTGATGTCACCATTGTTCTGGACAAGGGCTTCCTGTTGTCATCGAACGATGCGGGCAACGAGATGGCGATCTTCTCCGCGCGCGGGCCGGCGCCGATTCCTGACATCCTTAAGCCCGACCTCACCGCGCCCGGCGTGAATATTCTTGCCGGCTTTTCTCCTGACTCGGCCTTTTCCACGCCCGGCGAGAACTTTGCCTACCTGAGCGGAACGTCCATGGCGACGCCGCACATCGCCGGCGTTGCGGCACTGCTTCGCCAGGCACATCCCGAGTGGTCGCCCGCGATGATCAAGTCCGCATTGATGACGACATCGCGGCAGGATGTATCGACGTCAAACGGTCTCGGCGATGCGAACCCGCTCGATTTCGGTGCGGGGCACATCGTGCCGAACGCTGCTCTCGATCCGGGGCTCGTCTACGAAATCACCAATGACGAATACGATGCCTACGTTGCGGATATGTCCGGGGAGGCGCGGAACCTGAATCTGCCATCGATCGCCATGTCGAAACTGGCCAACACGCAGACGGTGACACGTCGCGTTACCAACGTAAGCGACGAGGCAGGTGCCTACACGGTCGAAATTTCGCCACCGCCCGGCATGGGTGTGACCGTCGAACCCAACAGCATCTCCCTCGCTCCCGGGGAGTCGCTTACGTTCAACGTGACCGTGGACTACCAGTCGGGCCCACTCGATCTCTGGCGCTACGGTTCGTTCACGTGGCGCTCCGAGTCGCACGACGTGTACAGCCCGATCGCGGTCAAACCGACATCGATCCTTGCCCCGGGCGAAATCACGACCTTCGGTGGCACGGGAACCTTGAATTTCGAGGTGGAGTTCGGTTACTCGGGCAGCTATTCACCGCAAGTGCATGGCCTCAACCTGCCGCTCATTCTCAACGGCTTTGTCGACAACGACCCGACGAAGACGTTTACGTTCCGCGCCAATGCCGGCGTCACCCAGCACGTGATCTCGATCCCTGCCAATCAGCTGTATGCGCGCTTCGCGCTGTTCGATGCGTTGACCGACGGTGACGACGACCTCGATATGTACGTCTACTACTGTGGCACCACGGGCGAAAGCTGTACCAAGCTCGGGGAGAGCGGCGAACCCACGTCACAGGAACGCTTCGATATCTACCGGCCCGCTGAAGGCTTGTATGCCGTCCTGGTTCACGGTTTCGAGACCGACGAGGTCCAGGGTGGGCCCGGATCCAATTACCAGCTGCTCGGCTGGGCATTCGGTACCATCGATGACAAGGGCAACATGACCGCCAGCGGCCCGGCGTTCGTGAACGCCGGCACCACGGGTACGGTCACGGTTGACTGGGCCGGCCTTGGCGCAAACACGATCTACTTTGGCGGCATTTCGCACAACACGCCGCAGGGCGAGTCGGGGCTGACCCTGATAACGATCGGGAACTAGCTTAGCCAGCCCTTCGCTTTCGCGCGTCGCGAATACCAGATTTCCACGACACAAAGCACGATCACTAGGAGTGGTATCGCTAATCCGGCTGGTCCCCAAGCTTCGATTGCATCGCGCAGAATGAATGCGTCGAGATCCTGCACCAACGCGCCGATTAACGAGATGACGAACATCGGTATGGCCCAGCTCTTACGCAGGAACAGCAGTATGACGCCCAGAACCCCGGCATTGACGGCAATGGCGTAGCCGGAATGGCCCCAGGCTGGCGTATTGGAGATGTGATCCATCTGCTGCTGCGTTAGACCGAGTTCCGCCATAATCTCTGGCGTCAGAGTCGACTGTTGGTAGTAAAACATGAGCCCGATCAGGTTCAAGACAAGGAAAATGCCCGCAATTACCCAATACGCCGTGCCCGGCTTACTTGTTGTTTCTTCTGACATTATCGTCCCCTCCGGCAAGTTATTAACACAGCCTCTATACTGGATTGTAATCGGTAATTCTGCCGGTAACGCAAATATCAGTCATTGAGGAAAAAAATAATGAAGAAGAAACTTCTCGCGTCTGTCATCGCTATCCCCGTCCTGTTGCTGGGATGGACCATTACAGGTGCCCAGGAAGAAGAAGACGAAGCACCGTTTGTCATTCCGGTGGACACGTTCACCTGCAGCTACAAAGACGGCAAGGGTCCGGGAGATCTCAAGAAAGCGATCGCCGACTGGAATGCGTGGATGGACGACCAGGGCGCGACGGACTACGGCGCATTTGTACTGACGCCGTACTATTTCGGAGAAGACACGTTCGAGCTGGGCTGGCTGGGTTACTGGAACAGCCAGGAAGGCATGGGCTCCGGTATCGACAATTATCTCGCGAATGGTGGCGAAGTTGCCAAGGGGTTCGATGACACTCTTACCTGCCAAACGCACGAACACTGGGCCGTTATCAATGTGAAGCCTGGCCCGGACGAGCCTGCACGCGATAACGAAGTCTTTACGTTCGCAAACTGCTCGCTGGGTGATGAGGCCACGTATGACGGCCTCTTTGAAACCCTCGACAAGACCGTCGCCTACCAGGAAGAGAACGGCTACACGAACAGCTCTTGGTTCATGTGGCCCGTATTTGGCGGCGGTGGAGATCTGGACTTCGACTTCAAAGTTATAAACGTCTGGGCTAACTACACCGAATTCGGCAAGGCCTACCAGCACAACGCCAATGGTGGCGGCAGGCAGGCACTGAACGAAATGATGGGTGACCAACTGGACTGCGACGCCTCGCGCGTTTACAACGCAAAAGCAGTACGCCGGCCGGCCCCTCCTGCCGAGGAGGAGTAAGAACTCAGGTCATCTTCGCGCACGGCTTGTGACGAAAACAGCCGGTCACGTGGTCGTTGACCATGCCGGTTGCCTGCATGTGCGCGTAGATGATCGTACTGCCAACGAACCTGAATCCACGCTTCTTCAGATCTTTCGAAAGAGCGTCGGATTCGGGTGACGTTGCAGGGATGTCACTGTCCTTTTTGAATCGGGTCTGTATGGGCTTGCCGTCGACGAAGCCCCAGATGTACTCCCCGAAAGTGCCGAACTCCTCCTGCACCTTGAGAAAGGCCTTCGCATTGGTCACGGCCGATTCGACCTTGAGACGGTTACGCACGATTGCCGGATCCAGCAGCAATTTCTCCACCCGCTTCTTCGTGAAGCGCGCGACCTTCTCGGGGTCAAAATCCGCGAACAGCTTACGGTAGCCGTCGCGCTTGTTGAGGATCGTCGACCAGCTCAGGCCCGCCTGGGCGCCCTCGAGAATCAGGAACTCGAACTGCGTGCGATCGTCACGGGCGGGTACGCCCCATTCTTCGTCGTGGTAACGGATGTAGTCGAGGCTGACGCCCTCGGCCCATTTGCAGCGTGTGATTGGTTTGCTCATACAGAAGGAATGTACACAAAAAAGCCCGCGCAAAGCGCGGGCTTTTCTGTTTCATGTGTGAAGAAACTTAAGCGGAGCCGCCGCAGCTGCCTTCGCCGCATTTGCCTTCGCCGTCTTTCTCACCACAGCTTCCTTCACCTTCTTTCTCGCCGCAAGATCCTTCGCCTTCCTTCTCGCCACAAGATCCTTCGCCTTCCTTCTCGCCGGCTTCGCCGCAAGAACCTTCACCACAAGAGCCTTCGCCTTTCTTGTCGCCTTCGCCCTTGTCGCCACCACAGGAACCTTCGCCTTCACCGAGCATGTAGCCGACTTCGAGATTCGAAATCGAGAACGGGCTTTCGGCCGTGTCCGCTGCGTTAACTGCGCCTGAAATTGCAAACGAACCGGCCAGTGCCGCGCCTACAGCCAGTGCTACCGGCTTCATAATTTTCTTCTCTGCCATCTTCTTCTCTCCTACCAGGATTAATGCCCAAGACCGGGCGCTTGATTTACGGCTGGGGACGTCACGTCGTCCACGACACCGAGTTCACTACATTCTTTTGAATTGGTTCAAGCCGCTCTTCGCGGTCACCAATGATCGCGATGCTGCCCTTGCCAACGGGAAGAATGACTCCCTTAACGTTTTCGCCGTCGAGCGCCACTTCCTTGGCAACCTCCTCATACGGCATCAACAGGATCGTAATCGGGCCATATTGGCCCTGGATAACCAGATGTGGCACGTCCTTGCCATTGATCACGCAGGGCTGTGCGTAGGTGATCAGTGACTCCCCGCGCTGGAACGTAGCCAGCGAAGCGGGAATCGCGCGCGCGAGACGCTCGTCGCTCACGGCAACATCCACATTGCGAAACGCGCCTGGCTCATGATCGAGATGCGCAAGCACCTCGTCTGCAAGCGAGTCGTAAGTCTGGAACAGGCTGGAATTCTTCAGCGATATCGATGTCGCGAGAACGACCGTCGCGGCAATCGCGAACCAGACCGGCTTCATGGAGCGTTTGGGAGCGGGCAGGGACGAGACGTTCGCCGTTTCGATGTCCGGCAGCTCAGGCATGCGCAACTCGGGCACGTCGATCTGAAGCGCTTTCGCGATCTTCAGGTCCAGTGCCTGGAGTTCCTTGTCTTGCTCGCTACTCATTTGCTGCTACGCTGTCCTTCAGCTTGTGTCTTGCCCGATGCAGGCGCGTCAGTACGGCGCCCTGCTTCAAACCCATCATCTCGGCGATCTCGTTGGTGCTGTAGCCCATGAGGACCTGCAGAACCAGCGGTTCGCGGTAATCGTCGTCGAGACCGAAAATCGCTTCGCGCAGATCGTCGATCTCCCTGTCCGGTGTCTCGGCCAGTAAAGCCGCCTGTGACGCCGTCAGGTTGTCGATGTCGACCGTTTCCAGGCGACGCCGCTCAAAGTAGCGAGCGTTCTCCCTGCGCACGATCGTCAACAGCCAGTGCTTGGCCGCGGCATCGTCACGCAGTGAGTCGAGGGACTTCCAGGCGCGCAACAACGCTTCCTGGACGACATCTTCAGCTATCGCCTTGTCCCGGCAGAGCCAGGCGGCGAAGCGGTACATGTCCTGGTGAAATACCGCGACAAGGCTGTCAAACCTCTGCCTGCGCTTTCCCTCGGCACTACTACTGTTCATTCGAGATGACCCACTCCTGCTGAGATTTATTACGACAAGCGCATAAAAAGGACTCTAAGCATGGAAACCGTACCTAAATACAGGGAAAATAAGTACTTCTTTTCATTATTCTGAATTGCTATGAGTGTATCTGCCCCCGGACAGTTCCCCTGGATTCGCATGCGTCGCAACCGGCGCAGCAAGGCCCTGCGTAGCCTGGTCCAGGAAACCACGCTGTCGAGCGCTGATTTTATCTACCCGGTCTTTGTCCTCGAGGGCGAGGGGCGCACCGAAGACGTCCCGTCAATGCCCGGCGTCTCACGGAAAAGTATAAACCTCCTGCTGGAAGAACTCCGTGAGGTCCAGGCGCTGGGAATTCCGGCCGTGGCGCTGTTTCCGGTCATTGACCAGGAAAAGAAGAGCCTCGACGGCGGCGAGTGCGCCAATCCGGACGGCCTCGTGCAGCGCACGGTTCGTGCCATCAAGTCAGAGCTTCCCGACCTCGCCGTGATTACCGACGTCGCACTCGACCCTTACACGACGCACGGCCAGGACGGCATCATCGATGACGACGGCTACGTGTTGAACGATGTGACGGTCGATATGCTCGTGCGCCAGGCGGTATCGCATGCTGACGCCGGGGCGGACGTTGTAGCGCCATCGGACATGATGGACGGTCGCATCGGCGCCATTCGCGCCGCGCTCGAAGAGAAAGGACACATCAACACTGTGATCCTGGCCTACTCCGCCAAATTCTCGTCGAGCTTCTACGGTCCGTTCCGCGACGCCTGTGGTTCCGCAGACAACATCAAGGGTGGCGACAAGCACACGTACCAGGTCGCACCATCGAACAGCGATGAGTCCGTGCGTGAAGTCGGGCTCGATCTCGACGAAGGCGCCGACATGGTCATGGTCAAGCCGGCCATGCCCTATCTCGATATCGTGCGACGGGTGAAGGACGCTTACGAAGTACCGACGTTTGCGTACCAGGTAAGCGGCGAATACGCGATGCTCAAAGCAGCCGCGCAGAACGGCTGGCTTGACGAAAAGGCCGTCGTGTTAGAGTCTCTGCTCGGCATCAAGCGCGCGGGTGCCAACGCGATACTGACTTACTACGCTTTAGACGCCGCGCGCTGGTTGGCGGAGACCGAATGACACAGATCGACCGTTATGGAGTGATGGGTTACCCGGTGTCTCACAGCCGCTCTCCCGTCATCCATCGCTTGTTCGCTCTGCAAACCGGACAGAACCTCCAATACGAATTGCTGCAGGTCACGCCCGACAAGCTCAGCGTGGCGGTACGGCAATTCCAACGCACGGGCGGCAAGGGCCTCAATATCACGGTCCCGCACAAGGCCGAGGTCACGAAGCTCTGTGATCAGCTCACCGAACGCGCAAGTACGGCGGGTGCAGCCAACACTCTCTCATTCATCGACGGTGAAATTCACGGCGACAACACCGATGGCATCGGGTTGCTGCGTGATCTCGCCATAAACCTCGGAGTAACACTTGAGGGTGCCAACATCCTCATACTCGGCGCCGGTGGCGCGACGCGTGGCATCGTAGGACCGTTGCTCGAGATGCAGCCGTCATCATTGCGCATCGCGAATCGCACCGTGGACAAGGCGCAGGCCCTCGCGGATCACTTTTCCCGTTCCGGGCCGGTGAGTGCCTGCCGCTTCAACGTCGTGCCGGTCACAGAGAAATACGACCTGATCATCAATGCGACGTCCGCCGGCGTCAAAGGCGAAATCCCACCCTATCCCTCGGCCGCTATTTCCAAAGACACACTGTGCTACGACCTTTCCTACGGCCTGAAGCCGACGCCGTTCAGTGAGTGGGCGCGCGAACAGGGTGCAGAGCGCTCGGTCATGGGCTGGGGCATGCTCGTCGAACAGGCCGCCGAGTCGTTCAACATCTGGCGTGGCGTGCGACCGGAAACGGCACCCGTGCTCAAGCAGATGAAGATCACTGCGTAAATCTAGTCTCTGAGCTCGTACATACCGAGCGCCAGCCTGTCCGCACGAGACAGTGCCCTCCTGGCGAAAAACACTGCTGCAAAGACAGCGACAAACCAGTAGACGAGATGCACGAAGGAGATTTCCGAAGCCGCCCGCCCTGCAAGATCAGATACGGACGTATTTTGAACAGTGTCAATCGGTGAGTGCAGCAGAGCTGTGACGTTGATCAGGTTGCCAAGAGCACAGCCGATTATCGTGTACACAGCCGCTACGACGGAAAACCTCATCTCGATCCCACGGCCGGCGATCTGCATTGCCTGTCCAATTACGATCCCGACACCTGCCGCCGCAAACCCATAAACAATGGAAAACCTGGCGACGATGTAGCCATAGGCGGCTGCGGCAACGAGGGTAGCGACGCCGCCAGCGATAACTGCAGCAGAGAAGTTCTGTTCCGAGAGCAGCTTCTCTGCCAATTCGTAGTTTTTCTGTTTTTCCTCGTCTTTCATAGGCGCCGATTGTCACGGAATGACCGAATTCAAGGTGTGGTCATCATTGTATCTCATATTATTTGGAAGGCTGGTGACAGGCAGAACCAGCAATTGAAAACGCGGAGGCCCGAGGGCCGCTTATGGTGAGAAGCGGCCCTTCACGCAGCGTCAGGTTCTTGATAAAACCAGGCGCCTACAATCGCAGCAATTGGCAGCTCAAACAGCCCCCAAACGGTACCGGCAATCAAAAGACCCACCGGGTACATACCGATGACGCTCACATAAGCGCTGACGAGCAGATATGCCACGACCCACATGGTGAGCCCGGCAACAACCGCCGTCTTCGGTCCCGGTCCGAAGCGTGGCCTGATGGCAGCATAGATCCAGATCAACGCGATCCCATACAGAAGAGCAATAACGGCGAACGAAGCAATTTGTCCACCGCCAAGTTCTCCCGCGCCAACTTCTGCCATGACTTCGGCCCACTGCCCCCCGAGAATAAGCCAGCCCAAAATGTACTCGCCAAAGCAAATCACCAGGCCTGCGAGCAACCCGCCGAGAAGCACTCGTGTGATGTTGATATTGCCCATTGTTTTCCCCTTTCCTGTTAGACAAGCCTGAGGAAGCGAGGACCCGTGGCATTGCGTCCCTGACTTCCCCTGCTTCGCCGAGCAGACGAACCGCCGGAATACTTTGGAACTTCCCCCGAATCAGGGAGGTCAGCTAGAACCATCTGCTGCTGTTCACGGCTAAAACACACATCTGAGGGTTGTTCGACAAATTCTCCGGGAGGCGGCTCGGAAACTCCTCGAAATACACTCCTTGCCCCGGCAGGCCGAGTATCAATGAGCCGATCGGTGTTACGTGCGGCCTGCCATCGTCGGCCACGGTAGCTATGGCATAGTGAAAGGAGGAAGCGAAGGACTTTCTGAACAGGCGCTTGATGACGTGCCAGTCTGTGTTGATGTCCATAGTTCTGTCCTCTACTTCGCTGACGTCGGGAGGGGTAACGGATGGATCGTAGCAAAGACGGGGCATTCGAATCGCAGGCTTTCGTGCTCTAACGATCTGATTCTGTGTGAGCTTCAGTTTCCTCGACCTGTGTCATGCTCGAAATTTCTTTTATTCGAGGCATAAGCTCCTGCATCATTTCTCCAGTGATCTTCATAGCCGCTTGTGCCAGCTCCGGCTGTTTTTCAACGTATTTCTTGCCAATTGGTGACGTGTAGAAATCGGCCAACTCTCTTAGCTCTTGCTCGGTGAAAACCTCTGTATATACCGCGATGAACTGGTCTCTCATCCTCTCCGAAGTAAAAACCTCCTGAATCATCGTGGTGACCTCTTTCAAACGCTGCTCGGACTTCGCTTGTCGATCTTCTGGTACGCCCATTTGAGTTTGGAGCTCAGGCAATTGGGAAAACACCCGCTCGAAGGTTTCCTGCATGGCTTCCTCCGAGTGCATTGCCTCAAATAACGCTGTTGCCGCATCTGAGTGCGTTTGCTGTTGCGCTGTGCTCGAGGCAGAAAGAATTAGAACGAGGAAAAACCAATATCTAGACATTTGATGCCTCATCGATGAACGTTTTGTCAAAGTTATCTTTAGGGACCGACTGCTTTAGATCAGCAGCAGTCATCCAGTAGCTTAACAGCCCAAGGGCCGCTTCCGGCCATTAGCGGCCATCGAGCCCTCATTGGATGTAGCAAGTAAGTAAGCGGCAAACGCCGTTTGATCAGGGACCAAGACACCCGGTATGCTGCTACGCACTGGGGCGTGGAACAAAGCTAATGGGGCACTATCTCAGTGGACAAGCCCTACTATGGGTAATACTCGCACTAGGTGCTTTCGCCGGTGGCGCCGCAGGTGTTCGGTGGGGGAAATGGGCGCTGGTCGGAATTCTCGCGTTAGTTTGGCCGTGCTTGTTGGTGGCGGACCTGTTGAACGCGATACGCCTTGCACCACAGCTTCTAGAACTTAACTCGCCGAGAGCGGTTTTCGGTATTTTGTGGCCCAAGGCGACAATGAGCGTGGTCGTGGTTCTTGTGCCGATGCTCATTGCGTTGAGAACCAAATTGCCAAGAAGGGTCGTGGGCTGGGGAGTCGCAGCCGCGACGATATGGGCTTTCGTATTACCTGTGCCAATGCTTTACATAGCATGCTTTCTTTTCGGCGATTGCTTGTAGCGGATGACTGCTTTGTGGTCAGTACCAGCCGCTGAGTTTATCACCAGGCGAACGGCTGGGGTCGGCCAAGACCGGTCACTCAAGGCCTGCAGCCAAGGCCCTTCCCAGAGGCTTGCTGGCAACTATCAGAACTACAGCTGGAAGTAAGGTGATTCCTCCGACTAAGGCAACCTGACCTTGAATGGATGAGCCAGATGTCAAGGCAGGCAACAGCACGATCAGCACGGAACCAATCAACAGGAGTCCCACTAATCTAAACAAGATAGCGCCAAGGCCTGCATACGTCATTCTGAATTCCTCTTCTGCTTGAGTGTCTGCTTTGGGTCAGTACCAGCCCTTCAAGATACACGAAATTAGGCTATTCGAACGGCCGGTTTACAGCGCTTACCAGTCGGTCGCCAATTACGTAGACATCAACGACACCGCGTAATCCCAGTCCATCTTCTCGCCGGCGTACCACTTTGCGGCCGGTGTTTCCGCGGTAACGTGGGGGCCGTTCTCGATCCGGGGATTGTCCGATGATTCCGCGGTCAACGTGCCCTTGGGGTAAACGTGGACGACGATCTGGTAACGATCCGCGGTGGAGCCCGAGTTCTCGCTGTTGTTCATGTAGGTTTCGGCGACGTCACGAAGTGCATCGGCACGGCGAGCTGCGATCGGCCCTGGCTCTTCATCCGGCACGTAGCTCTCCTACATTGCCATCTCGAGCGCTTTGACGATGAGTTCACCTTGATCGGCCGGAATCCGTGCCTTCATCACCAGGCAACCGTCATGATCGTAGTAGTAAGTCACTTCTCGTTTCTGATGCAGGTCGTTGGCAAATTCGGCATCCTGCAGTTTCTTTGCACGACGGTATTGCGATACCAGCCGCTCAACATGGTGAGCCGTGCCGTGGGTGGCGACCATGAGCAGGTGGTCTTCGTTTCTGTCATCGGCCACACGAGTACTCGCCCTGGCTTTCGAGTAGCTCAGCGCACCTTTTGAGAACGCTTCGTCGATCTTCGGTAAGCCCGCCAATGCATGAGCGACTCGAATCCGCTCTCTCGCCGAATTCATTCCAAAGCCACATTTGAAATTCAGCCAGTGCGCACAGGACAGGAATCCGAGTTCGGCCCAGTACTTCTGTTCGTCGAACTCGCGGACCAGTCCCAGCAGGTGGTGGGTCGCGGCCTAGATGTAGCCGCAGAGTTCGGTGATCTCGTCGCCGAGCTTTTCGCCTTCAGTTTGCTCGAATCGGGGGTCTGCAAGAACGGTGGATGACATGGTTCCCTCCCTGGAATACGCATACTGCGAATATGTACAGTATACACTTAAGCCACTGATATTTCGACGGAAACATCCGCCTGATGCCTTAAATTGTCGAGCTTTGCCTGCGCGTCCCGCAATGCAGTTCGCAGCCCTTCCTCAATGACCGGATGGTAGAACGGCATCTTGAGCATTTGCGCGATCGTCATCCCGGCCTGGTGTGACCAGGCAAGCAGGTGGCCGATGTGTTCCGCTCGCGGACCGAGCATTTCCGCCCCTAAGAATCGCCCTGATGCTATGTCCGCGTAGATTCGCAAGAGCCCCTCATTCTTGAGCATCACACGGCTACGGCCCTGGTCGGCGAACGACACTTCTCCGACCACGACTTTTGTCGGCCGGATATCGGCATAGCGGGTACCGACCATCGCGATCTGCGGATCGGTGAACACAATGCTCAGTGGTGACGATCGTTTCCGCGACTGGACGTCCGGGAACCGACCCGCATTGATGCCAGCTAGCGTTCCCTCGTCCGCCGCCTCATGCAGCACAGGACGAAAGTTGCTGACATCACCGGCAATAAAGACGTGGGTCTCGGCGACACGCAGCGTCGCAGGGTCGAAATCCGGCACACCGGCCGCGTCGAGCGGCAGGCTTGTGTTGTTTAGCTCGAGGCCGCTTACATTCGGCTGTCGACCAGTCGCCGCAATAACGTAGTCCACGTCCTTGCTGGTGACCACGCCATCATGCCCGACGTACTTGATGCGCACACCGTTCGCGGTTCGTTCGACGCGCTCAACGTCGGCATCGGCATCAAGGTAATACTCGTTGCCGAAGATGTCGGCGGCGACCGCGAGAAGTTCAGGGTCCGTCAAGGGGCCGACGGGACCGCCACGACCGAACATGATGACGTCGACGCCGAGACGCTTGAGAGCCTGGCCGAGTTCGAGGCCGATGATGCCCGGACCGAACACTGCTACGGAGCGCGGCAGGTCTTGCCAATCGAATACGTCATCATTGACGACGAGTCGATCGCCGAGAACTTGCAGAAACGGCGGAATGACCGGCGTCGAGCCCGTCGCAATTACGACTCGGTCGGCTGTTACAGTCGTGTGGCCGCCGACTTCAAGCCGATGATCATCGACAAACTTCGCGTAACCGGATAGGCGCTTCGCCGCGGGGATCTCTTCAACGCCACCGACAACAAAGCTGACGAAGCGATCGCGCTCACTACGCACGCGTCTCATGACGGCCACACCGTCGATGCGAACGCCATCTGTCTCTACCCCGAATTTCGGCGCCTGCTGAACGGCATGGGCCGACTCCGCCGCCGCGATCAGCAGTTTGCTCGGCATACAGCCTACACGCGCACAGGTGGTGCCATGCGGCCCGCCCTCAATCAACACGACCTTATCGGTCCATTCGCTCGCCTTTCGGAACGCACGCAGTCCAGCGGATCCCGCGCCGATTACGGCTACGTCTACTTCAAGATGTTTCATTTCTGGTTTCCTCCGATGAGGCATGTCCAGTCCTTAAATAAAAGAAACGGCGACCACCCCGGGGGAAGGGCGGCCGCCAAAGTGCAGCCTAGCGGGCTGCTACAGGGGAATTACCGACTCGCTGCCGCAGGAAGCCGCGCATCAGGTCGGCGATTTCCTGGCCATGAGTCTCCAAAGCGAAGTGCCCGGTATCAATCAGGTGGTATTCGAGATCCGCGAGATCGCGCTGGTACGGCGCGGCGCCGGCTGCGGGGAAGATCTCGTCATGCTCACCCCAGACGATCAGCGTCGGTGGCTGGTGCTCTCTCAGGTACTCCTGCCAGGCGGGATACAGGGGCGGGTTGCTGCCGTAGCTGTAGAACATCTGCAACTGGATTTCCTGGTTGCCGGGCCGGTCGAGCAGCGGCTGCACATGATCCCAGGTATCGGGGCTGACTGCATCGACGTTCGGGACGCCGTTGGTGTACTGCCACTTCGTCGCGCCGAGGGTCAAAAGGAAACGCAGCGCGTCTTCGTTTGCCATCTCGGGTTGCTGGTAGGCCGCCTTGACGTTCTTCCACCAGTCGTTGTCGAGCCCCTGGTTGACCGCGTCGCGATCCTTCCAGTACTCGCGGATCGGCTCCCAGAAGTCATTGTCGATGCCCTCGATATAGGCATTGCCGTTCTGCACGATCAGCGTTTCCACGCGCTGCGGTTCGGCCGTCGCTAGCCTGAAACCGATCGGTGCACCGTAGTCCATGAGATACAGGCTGTAACGGTCGAGATCGATCTCGTCCGTAAACTTGCCGATCAGGCGCGCTACGTTGTCGAACGAATACTCGAACTCCTCGACCGACGGCATCGAGCTGAAGCCATAGCCCGGATAATCCGGCGCAACGAGATGATATTCGTCGGCCAGTTCAGCGATCAGATCCCGAAACATGTGCGACGACGTTGGAAAGCCGTGCAGCAGGAGCAGCGTGGGTTGCCGAGGGTCGCCGGCTTCGCGATAGAAGATATCGAGGCCTTCGATCTCTACGGTTTTGTACGTGACGCCGGGCGCGTTCTCCGCGCTGGCGGGCGGGGAGAGCCAAGCCGTAGCGAACACGACGGACGCGAGGATTGTTACAAGGGGTTTGGATAGTATTGTTTTCATCGGAATTCTCCTCAGGCCGATTGCGCCGACAGGCGATTGGCGTTGCCACCGTTACCGGTGATCAGAAAGTAAATGGCGATCAAGAGCAGGACGGCCTGGAACTCGAAGCCTCCCATCGGGTGGGACTCTGACGGTACGAAGTTCCAGCGACCCCAATGCACGATGGCAATGGCGCCAACGAGTACTGGCACGTTCATCGCGGCACCGGCCCGCGTTGCGAGATCCGCAATCCGGCCGCCGCCAAGCCCGCCTGCAAGGATCAGGATGCCGCCTGCCGTTTCAGCCAATGCGACCAGGACAACCTCGAGGTATGAGATCGGCAACATCTGCGCGAAGCCTTCCAGGTTCGTGAACTTAAGCACGCCATGGAAAAGAACGACGCTGGCGAGCGCCACACGCAGCAACCAGTGGGTGTTGTGAATAATGAATTTCATGATCGTGTCCTTCATTCGGTAAGAGCCACTCAGTCGGCGGCGTTGATTTGCTGGACAGCCTCCTCGGTGGTCCACACGGTGTTGGCGATGAAGCGGAAGTTGGTCATTGCTGACTTGTAGCCGTCGCCTTCGCCGACGATGGCGGCCGCGGTTGCGTCGGAGACGACCGCCACTTCAAAGCCCTGCTCGATGAGTTCGCGCATGTGCGACTCGGTGCACAGGTTTGCGGACATGCCGCCGAGAATGACTTTGTCGATGCCGCGCTTGCGGAGCTGCAGTACAAGGTCATTGGTCTCGGGTCCGTAAACCTTGTGCGGGTTGGATACGACTGTTTGACCGTCGTTGATGTACGGCTTGTACTGCTCGAGGAAATCCGCGCCCGAGCCTTCGAACCCCTCCGTCGTCAGGGCTCCCTTGCGATCGAACATGCCGATCGTGTGCATGAGTGCTTCGAGCGCACCCTCGAACTGCCAGCCGTGATCGGTCGGGTAGTAGTAGTGCGGCGAAATGAACACGGGCAGGTCGTTCTTCTTGGCCGCCTTGAACAGCGACTCGATGTTCTCGACCGTGTTGTTCTCGGTCACGCTCTTGCCGACGACGCCCCAGGTCACGCCTTTCGGGTGCAGAAAGTCATTCTGCGGATCGGTAATCAGGACCGCGGTACGCTCCGGGTCGATGACCATGCCCGGGTCCGGCAACTGCGCCATAGCGGTACCGCCGAGCTCAATCGCGGCAAGCATCATTGCAATCATGGCCATACGGCTTTTCGTTTTCTTGATCATGTTTTTTTCCTCTGTCTCAGGTGTTGTTTCAGGTAATCCGATGCGCCGCTCTCCGGCGTCGATCGGTATGTCATTCGCGCTCATGTCGCGACGCCGCATGTAGCCGTCGGCGTCGAACTCCCAGTGCTCGTTGCCATGTGTTCGGTACCACTGGCCTGTACGTGCGTGTTGCCACTCGTACTCGAAGCGCACCGAAATACGGTTGTCGGTATAGGCCCAGAGTTCTTTGCGCAGGCGGTAGTGCAGTTCGTGGGACCACTTGCGCGTGAGGAACGCGACGATGGCTTCCCGCCCCGCGAAAAACTCATCGCGATTGCGCCACTGCGAGTCTTCGGTGTAGGCGGCAGCTACACGCTCCGGGTCGCGCGTGTTCCAGGCGTCCTCGGCGGCCTGGACTTTTTCGAGCGCGGCCTCACGGGTAAAGGGGGGTAGCGGTGGACGTTGCATTTGTAAGTCTCCTTAAGAGCGGTGTGCGAATGGCAGGTCGTAGCTGAAGCTCAGCCCGACAACATCCATGCCCGGGTTGCTGCCGTTCAGGCCGCCGTTTGATGTGTGTGTGATGCGCAGCGCAAGATGCGCACGACGCTGTCGACCGATTGTTAATCCCACCTCGGCCGATGAAGTGAATTGAAGGAGGCCGCCCATATCGCGCTCACCGAAGGTCGAGCCCGTCAGTAATGTCGGCGCAAAGCCCAACTCGATGTACGCACGGTCGGCATTGATCGGAAAGCGCCAGACGGGCCCGAGCGAGACAAAGCCCCTGGTGTCATCGGGTGTGACGATCACACCTGTCACCAACTCAAGCCGGCGGGCGCGCAGGCGCCGTGGCGCACGAATATCCCAGGCGGCCTCCGCCTGCCAGGCATCGTCGAAACGGTCCGTGGCAACGCCGACGCGATACCGGTCGGCCCCGAAATCCGTCACCTCGGCCTGTGCGTTCTGCAGCATGAGGCTATGCACTACGGCCAGCACCATGATGCCGCGCGCCGCAAAATGAACGAGTCGGCAGGCTGTTCTTCTGAGTGCGGCTTTCATCGGTTTGCTTCCTGTCTGCGTTGATTGGTATTGCTGTCTGTATTGCAGCAAGCGTGCCAACTTGCTAAACATCGAAAAAACAATGGCTTACGGGTTTGTGCTAACCACAGAAATTCGTGGCCCACAAAATACTGTGGTACGATTCACAAAAAACTGGGGTACTCCTATGGCAGATGATCAGCGGCTCGCCGACCTTCAGTCGCGTCACGAACTCATTCTCGACTCGGCCGGTGAGGGCATTTACGGCCTCGATCACGAGGGCCGCATCAAGTTCAGCAACGCGGCCGCAACGCGCATCCTGGGGTGGGAGATCGACGATGTTCGCGGACAGCGCGCGCATGACGTACATCACCATTCGCACGCGGACGGATCACCTTACTTGCGAGAGGACTGCCCGATATACGCGGCGCTGCAGGACGGAGTGGTACACCATTGTGAAGACGAAGTGTTTTGGCACCTCGATGGGTCAGCGGTGCCAGTCGAGTACACGAGCACACCAATGATCGAGGACGGTGAGATTTGTGGCGTGGTCGTCGTGTTCCGCGATATCTCGGTGCGAAAAGAGAACGAGCGACAACGGCAAGCAGCACACGCCGAATTGCAGCGC